>JAESFU010000202.1_pt1 | contig 69767 bp, 49 predicted proteins | sample 9269461 | NCBI WGS metagenome assembly JAESFU01 (sample SAMN14502556, study PRJNA617107) | algae metagenome | isolation source: Stenomitos rutilans HA7619-LM2 and co-occurring heterotrophs from cave walls | place: USA: Waikapalae cave, Hawaii | collected 2009-07-28
GTGCATGGTGGGTAGTTTGACTGGGGTGGTCGCCTCCTAAAAAGTAACGGAGGCTTGCAAAGGTTCCCTCAGTACGGTTGGTAATCGTACGAAGAGCGCATTAGTATAAGGGAGCTTGACTGTGAGGCAGACAAGCCGAGCAGGGTCGAAAGACGGCTAAAGTGATCCGGTGGTTCTGCATGGAAGGGCCATCGCTCAAAGGATAAAAGGTACTCCGGGGATAACAGGCTGATCTCCCCCAAGAGCTCATATCGACGGGGAGGTTTGGCACCTCGATGTCGGTTCGTCACATCCTGGGGCTGGAGAAGGTCCCAAGGGTTCGGCTGTTCGCCGATTAAAGTGGCACGTGAACTGGGTTCAGAACGTCGCAAGACAGTTCGGTCCCTATCTGTGATGGGCGTTAGAAAATTGAGTGGACATGACCTTAGTACGAGAGGACCGGGTCGTACGTACCGCTGGTGTATCGGTTGTGCCGCCAGGTGCAGCGCCGAGTAGCTATGTACGGACAGGATAAACGCTGAAAGCATCTAAGCGTGAAACCTTCCACAAGATGAGTTTTCTTTTAAGGGTCGTAGTAGACGACTACGTTGATAGGCTACAGATGTAAAGGTGGTAACATCAAAGTCGAGTAGTACTAATTACCCGTACGCTTTAATTTTTTTTATTTTATTGTATTTCGTATATACATTACCGTTATTCGCTGTTTGCAACTTACCCAATGTGTTAAATTATTACGGTAAAGTCAGCACAAGCTGACCTCACCAACCTTCTTATGGTGGTTTTACCGAGGGTGTTCACCTCTTCCCATTCCGAACAGAGAAGTTAAGCCCCTCATGGCCGATGGTACTGGATTTCCCGGGAGAGTAGGTAGCTGCCATATCTATTGAACCCCTCGATTTATTTCGAGGGGTTTTTTTGTATATACACCTGCCTGAAACCCTGAACTTTGGGTGTCAGCTATCAGGTATCAGCTATCGGGCTCTGAGCTATGAGCTTTGAGCTGTGAGCTTTGAGCTGTGAGAAAATCCCGACTTTCCTTATCACTAAGCCCTGCGACTTCTTCATCCTTCTATCACGAGTTGGTTCGAACGCTCTAGAAAATCAAATCTCTTCTCCTTCCGTATTAACGTTTACTTTTACCTTTTCCCTTTTACCTCCCCCGTGCTGAACCACATCCTCTTCCTGATTCTTTCTTCCCTCCACCCTGAACCTCAGCGTTTCCAAATCACCGGTCTCGCACAAGGCACCTCCTATTCCATCATCTACTACGCAAACGACTCCCTCATATCCAAACAATCAATCGACAGTATCTTCATCTCCCTCAATAAATCGCTCTCTCTCTACGAACCCTCATCTCTCATCAACAAATTCAACGCTTCCAAAAAGCAGCTCGTACATGATACCCACCTCAAAACAGTCGTAGCCAAATCTCTCGAAACCTACCACCGCACCAACGGTATCTTCGACATTACCGTCTTCCCATTCGTGTCCGCCTGGGGATTCGGTCCCAAAAAGCAATCTTCCGTCCCCGACAGCAACACCATCACAAAACTCAGGCAATGTGTATCATCGTCGTTCCTGTCGCTGAAAAAAAATCGACTCGTCAAATCCAAACCTTGCGTTTCAATCGATCTCAATGGTATCGCCCAGGGATACTCGGTTGATGTGATCTGCAACTTCCTTTCAAACAACGGCATCTCGATTTTTATGGTCGAGATCGGAGGCGAAATTCGCGCCAGAGGAGTCAAACCCGACAACCATCAACGCTTCAGCATCGCCATTGAGTCGCCCCAAGATGTCGACGGTCTCGACGAATACGAAAACATTGTCGAACTCCCCGATGGCGCAATCACTACCTCGGGAAGTTATCGGCGATACTACGAAAGCAACGGTACACGAATCCATCATCTCATCAATCCAAAAACCGGTTACCCACAAAAAAATGAAATGATATCCGCCACCGTATTCGCTGCGGATGCAATCACTGCCGACGCATACGACAACGTGTTCATGGTTGCAGGAATCGATTCTTCCTTTGCATTTCTTAACCGCAACCGCTTCCTTGAAGCGTACTTTGTTTTCAAAGACGATGATGGAAAGGTTCGCGACACGTGCACCACCGGCTTCAGGGCATTGTTCCGAAAATCGCCACGCAACGACTAATTCACCAACTGCATCTTTCATTAACTTAGCGATCAACGATTGCTTATGCAACGGCGAAAATTTCTTTATGAATCAGGATTGATAGCCGGAGGTTTCTTCCTGCACAAAAACCTCTTTGCCGAAAACCTTACCGACACCTACAACCGGCCCCTTCAGGTAGGTGTCATCGGATGCGGAGATCGGGGCAAAGGCCTTATTTCCGTGATGGGCGAACTCAAGGACTTGTTCAAGGTTGTTGCAATTTGCGACACACTCGACTTCCGGATCCAGGAAGCAATGACATCGAAACTCGATCCGTCCGTTAAAACATACAAAGACTTCCGCGGCCTCATCGATGACAAAAATGTGCAGGCCGTTGTGATCGCTACGCCACTCTATCTTCATTACCCCATGGCTGTCGCTACACTCGATGCAGGCAAGCACCTGTTTCTAGAAAAAACGATGACGTTCACCAGCGATGAAGCTTTGTCGCTGCACAAGAAATCCAAACAACACGCTAACCTCGTTCTGCAGGTCGGCCATCAATATCGCTACACTCCATTATACCTGCGCGTCAAGGAGATGATCAGCAAAAATTATCTCGGCGACGTGACACAGATAGACTGCAGATGGGATCGAAACCATAACTGGCGAAGATCTGTTCCCGACCCCTCTCTTGAACGCCTCATCAACTGGAGGATGTACCGCGAATATTCAGGTGGACTTGTTGCGGAACTCTTGTCGCATCAGATTGATTTTATCAATTGGGCATTCGACACGCATCCCGACCGGATCACCGCAACTGGCGGCATCGATCACTTTAACGATGGACGCGAAACATTCGATAATGTGCAGGCGGTGCTCCGATACGACAAAAACGGAATGATCGGCAACTTCGGCGCAACCTGCGCAAATGCGCGTGAAGGATATATTTTTAAAATCAAAGGCAACAAAGGATCCGTACATCTGCTTGTCAACGAAGGCACCTATTTTCCTGAACCGGAAACGCGAAAGCAACTCGAAACCGTAGACGGAGTAACTGGCGCAACGAAAATCGAATGGAACAAAGACGGCGGGATCCCCATCATGAAAGAAAAACCGAAGGACGGGACCTGGTATGCGCTGAAGGAATTTTACGATGCTGTTCATCAAAAGAAACAACCACTTTCAAATGTTTCTACAGGTGCAACAACGGCGCTTTGCGTTCATCTTGCAAATATCTCCTTATACAATCGCACCATCGAACACTGGAAACCGGAATACAACTCAGTCAACTCCTGAATTCAAATCAACATGAAATATTTTTTTCTCGTACTCATAACCTTATCAACGCTTGGCTCAGTAGCGCAAAAAGGTGGATGGACCTCACTCTTCGATGGAAAAACATTGAAAGGATGGAAGTCTGTTGCAGGCTCCGCACCTTATAAGGTAGAAGACGGATCGATCACAGGTTACACAGTGCATAAGTCGGGCAACACATTTCTTATCACAGAAAATGAATACGACGATTTCATTCTTGAACTCGAAGTAAAGTTGCAGGACTCAACTCTTAATTCCGGCGTTCAGTTCCGCAGCACATACGACGATACCGCAAACAACGGCGTTGGCAAAGTGTTCGGCTATCAGTTCGAACTCGATCCTTCCGGTCGCAAGTGGTTCGGAGGAATATATGATGAGTCAAGGCGCGGCTGGCTGTACCCGCTGTCTCTCCATCCACAGGGTGGCGATGCATATAAAAAAGGTGAGTTCAATAAGATCAGGATCGAATGCATTGGCAACATCATACGCACCTGGGTAAACGGTAAGCCGGTTGCGTACCTCGTGGACTCGTTGACACGAAAAGGAGTTATCGCATTGCAGGTGCACAGCATAAATGACTCCGCTACGGCAGGAAAAAAAATACAATGGAAGAATATACGGTTGAGAAAAGGTGCCTCGCAACTTCAACCGTTTCCCGAAAATATATACGTCGTTAACCTGTTGCCGAACACCGTCGACGAACAGGAAAAGAAGCAGGGATGGCAACTCCTTTTCGACGGAACTACATCAAACGGCTGGAAAGGCGCATACAAACCGGCGTTCCCGGAAAAGGGATGGCAGATCGCCGACGGAAAGCTTACCGTGCTTGCATCTAACGGTGATGAATCCACGAACGGTGGAGATATTGTAACAACTGAGAAATATTCGGCGTTCGACCTGTCGTTTGAGTTCAATATTACTCCCGGTGCAAACAGCGGTGTAAAATATTTTGTGACATTGAAAGAGAACAATCCCGGATCTGCGATCGGACTTGAATACCAGGTTCTGGATGATAAAGTGCACCCGGATGCGAAGCTTGGAAAGCCCGGCACGCGCACGCTTTCTTCATTGTACGATCTGATCCCGGCCAAAAAGGAAAATCGTTTTGTTATGCCGCCGGGTCAATGGAACCGTGGACGCATCGTAGTAAGGCGCGACAATCATGTTGAGCATTACCTGAATGGAATAAAGGTGTTGGAATATGAACGTGGCTCCGAGCAGTTTCGCACACTTGTTGCCGAAAGCAAGTACAAGATCTGGCCCAACTTCGGCGAAGCACCCGAGGGCCATATATTGCTACAGGACCATGGGAATGAAGTGGCATTTAGGAGCATTAAGTTGAGGAGACTTCAATAGCCGCTTTGAGCTATGAGCTATGGGCTTTGAGCTTGCTATCAAATGCAGCATTCCATTATGTCTGGATGCAATAAAATGTATCAGCTTGCTTTGCAGTCGCATAGCCTAGGGCTCATAGCTCAAAGCTCATAGCCCACAGCTCACTAATACCCATACTTCTCCTTCCACAGCGCCCGTAAAAACTTTCGCAGTTCTTCTTCTCTTGCGTTTTTTCCGGGATGATAAAACACGGTACCTGAAAGCTGATCCGGCAAATATTCCTGCGCACTAAAATTGTTTTGATAGCTATGGCTGTATTCATAATTCTTGCCATAGTTCATGTTCTTCATCATCCGGGTTGGAGCATTGCGCAAATGAAGCGGCACGGGCAGGTCGCCATACTTTTTAACTGCAGCCAACGCTTCACCGATCGCCTCTACCGCTGCATTGCTTTTCGGTGAACTTGCGAGGTACGATGTGCATTGTGATAAAATGATATTTGCTTCGGGATAGCCAATCTTGGTTACAGCATCAAAAGTTGCATTCGCCATCACCAGCGCCGTAGGGTTTGCATTTCCGATGTCCTCACTCGCGAGAATCACCAATCGCCTGGCAATGAATTTCACATCTTCGCCACCATCGATCATGCGTGCGAGCCAGTACAGTGCAGCGTTTGGATCGCTGCCGCGAATCGACTTAATAAAAGCGGAAATGATGTCGTAATGCTGCTCGCCTTTCTTATCGTACAATGCGATTCGCTGTTGCGCGATGCGCATTACCTTTTCATCTGTGATCACAACGGGAGCAGATTTCGATTGCTCCGCTTCAAGTACCTCGACGACGAGTTCAAAAAGATTCAACAGTTTTCTTGCGTCGCCGCCGGAAATGTTCATCAACGCTTCCGTTTCTTTCAGTTCCACGGGTATGTGACTTAAGATTGGATCTTTTTTCATCACATGCGCCAACAATGAAACAAGATCTTTCTCCTCGAGCGGTTTCAGCACATACACCTGGCATCTGCTCAGCAACGCGCTGTTCACCTCAAACGAAGGATTTTCGGTTGTTGCTCCGATCAGCGTAATGATTCCTTTTTCAACTGCACCCAGGAAGGCATCTTGTTGTACTTTGTTGAAACGATGGATCTCATCAATGAATAATATTGCGCGTTCCTTTTCTTTTGCTTCCTCTATAATCTCACGAACTTCTTTAACGCCGGAGCTGATTGCACTCAAAGTATAAAAGGGAACATTGAGTGTGTGGGCGATGATATTCGCAATGGTTGTTTTGCCGGTACCGGGCGGCCCCCAAAGGATCATTGAAGGCACTCTTCCATTCTCGATTGCCGTGCGCAAAATTGAACCCTTGCCTGCAAGGTGATTTTGTCCAACAAGTTCATCCAGGGCAGATGGCCGCATTCTCTCGGCAAGAGGCACAGAAGCTTCATTCATTACCATAAGAAACCCGATAAGGAATAAAGGTAGCCACTGGAAAATTTGAAAAGTGCTGTCTTTAAAGATTCGAATTCACGAACGTTACGATGCGGTTGAATGCATCGGTCTGTGCGGCAGGTGACCATCCGTCGTGACCTTCATTGGGCTGATACACGAGTTCATTCCGCACCTTTTTCTCCGCAAGCTTGTCGCGCATCATGTAAGCCTGACGCAACGGAACGAGATGGTCCTTGCCTCCGTGCAATAACATCGTCGGAGGAGAATTCTCGTCAACAAAGAAAATCGGGCTCGCATCCCTGTACACCGTCTGATTCTGTGCAAGCGAATAGCCCGTGATGGTTTGAAGTATGGGCGGCATGATAGAATCAACCGGATTTTTATACAGATCAATGAGGTCCACGGGACCAAAGAATGAAACGATAGCCTTCGGCTTCACTACGTCATGATGTTTGTATCCCTGCAGCATGCCTAAGTGTCCGCCGGCACTGATTCCCAAGATGACCACATCGCGGGAGAACTGATATTTTTCGGTGTTATCCATGAGGAACTTCATTGCCGATCTGATATCGTTCTCCTGGGTAGGAAACTTGTTCATGTTCATGCTTACCAGCCTGTAATTAAGGTTGGCAAAAGCAAAATTGGGAAGACGTTGCTGAAATTGGGTGATATATGAGTCAAATAATGATTTGTCGCCGCCACTCCATCCACCGCCGTGAATAATCACAAGCAGAGGTGTATTGTTAGAGGTCCGGTTGGCAGGCAGGTATAAATCGAGCTTTTGTTTCGAGTCGGCTCCGTACGACACATCTTTCATTGTACTTGCAGTTGATACGGAAGGGTCCGGTTCATTCGTGTCACTTGATTTCGAGCAGGATCCGGCCATTAGGGCCAGTGCAACGATCAAAAGAATATTGTGCATAATTCAGTCCTTTCAACTCCTGTAGGTACAAAATACATGCCCCGCACGCCAATAGCGGCACCCGCCCGAACTGAAACGGCGTTTTAACGGCTTGCTAAGAAAACCGCCCGTGGAGTATTATTCTTTGGTCAGGGAGATTCGCAACTCCGTGAGTTGCTGTTCGTCGATCGTCGAAGGTGCGTCAAGCATAACATCACGACCACTGTTGTTTTTCGGAAATGCGATAAAATCTCGAATGCTTTCGCTGCCACCGAGTATTGCACAAAGACGGTCGAAGCCGAAAGCGATACCACCGTGAGGAGGTGCTCCATATTCAAAAGCCCCAAGTAGAAATCCAAACTTGTGTTTCGCCTCTTCTTCGCTCATTCCAAGCGCGGCAAACATCTTTTCCTGTAGATCTTTCTGGTATATTCTTATCGAACCTCCGCCGATTTCGTTACCATTCAGCACCATGTCGTACGCATTCGCCTTGATCGACGCATAGGGGTGATGCAGGTAGTGACTTCCGGATCCAATATCCGGAGAGTTGGCAATCATATCGCCGATCTGCTCAGGTTTAGGTGAAGTGAAGGGGTGATGACGTGCCACCCACCGACCGCCGGTTTCTTCTTCAGAATACTCGAAAAGTGGAAAATCAAGTACCCATAATAATTTGAAGGTATTCTTGTCGCGAAAACCAAGTCGCTCACCCATTTCGAGTCGCAATTCGCTGATCGCCTTTCGTGTGCGTTCTTCATTTCCTGCGAGGATCAACACAAGATCTCCGGCCTGCGAGCCACATTCTTGTAGAATTTGTTTGAGCCTGTCTTCGTTGTAAAATTTGTCGATGCTGCTTTTCGCGGTTCCATCGGCCTGAAACCGGATGTATGCGAGTCCGCGCATTCCGATTTGCGGACGCTTCACCCATTCGGTCAGTTCATCAATTTGCTTCCTTGTATAATCTACGGCACCGGGTACAGATATCGCGAGTACGGATTCGGCCTCGTCAAACACCTTGAAACCAGCATTTGCAATCAGCTCGCCCGTAGCAAGTACTTTACCACCTTTCAAAAATGGGGACTTCAGATTGATAACAGGCATCCTGAATCTCAGATCCGGCTTGTCGTTTCCATACTCCCACATCGCTTCTTCCCAAGTGATGCGCTGAACGGGTTCGTCAATGGAAATATTCTTTACTTCTCTGAAAATTGTTTTGATCAATCCTTCGAACATGTTGAGAATATCTTCCTGTTCGACAAAACTCATTTCACAATCGATTTGGGTGAACTCCGGTTGGCGGTCGGCACGAAGATCCTCGTCTCGAAAACATTTCACCACCTGATAGTAGCGGTCGTAACCGCTCACCATAAGCAATTGCTTGAAGGTTTGGGGCGATTGGGGAAGTGCATAAAATTGGCCGGCGTTCATTCGGCTCGGCACTACAAAATCACGCGCCCCCTCTGGTGTCGATTTGATCAGAAATGGAGTTTCAATATCCAGGAAACCATTCTCATGCAGGAAATTTCTCGCTGAACGATTCACTGCATAGCGCAATTCCAGATTTTTTCGAACGATGGTACGCCGAAGGTCGAGGAACCGGTACTTCATGCGAAGATCGTCGCCGCCATCGGTATCGTCCTGAATGGTAAACGGAGGCGTCAGGGAAGCGTTCAACACTTTGTATTCCTCCACCCTGATCTCAATATCGCCCGTGGGGATATTCGCATTTTTATTCGATCGTTCTCTAACGACGCCTTTCGATTGAAGAACAAATTCGCGACCAAGAGACTGCTGTTCGAGTACCTGGTTAAGTTCCTCACCGAACACAAGCTGGGTAATCCCATACCGGTCGCGCAGGTCGATGAAAGTGATTGCACCGAACTTCCTGATGGTCTGAATCCATCCTGCAAGTGTCACCTGTTTACCTGCATCAGTGGCGCGGAGTTCGCCGCAGGTATGCGTTCGATACATATTGAAAGATTAACGTGCTTTAGATTGTTTATCACCAGTTAGTTACAACAAGGGAGCGCAAATGTACGGCAAAGGGCAAAAGCATTTTTGCCCAAACACTTTCATTTTTAAAGAATTCTTTTTATTTTGGAATCAGATTACTTTCCCTACTAAATTCTTACCGTCGTCTCTTAATTTCCGCTCCAGAAAGACCATTTTTCGAATCCAGTCCTTTTTGACACCTATGCGTATCGTACCTGGAACCCAAAAGAAAAATGGAACCTTATGGAAATTTTGCTCATATGCCTATTGGTCATCGGTCTAATTCTGTTGCACAGCCCTGCTTCGGAATGGCTCAATACCTTCCAGGTCCAGAGGCAATACCGCCAATTCCTCTCGCAGGAAACTTTTTACCACTCGATTATTTCGCCCTATTTCAAATACTATAACCGTTTGTCGCTCGACGAACAGAGAAAATTCCTGTTCCGCACATACCTTTTTCGCAGGTCAAAAAAGTTTCACTACATCGAGGTGAATGAAAGCACCGAGATGCCGATTTTGATCAGTGCAGTAGCGGTTCAATTGACCCTGGGACTTGAAAAATACAGGCTGAACTACTTCAGGGACATCTATATTTTGCGAGACGATTATCATTACGGTTTTTACTCGAGGCCTTTTCAGGGTCATGTGGATGCAAGCGGAATCTACCTGTCGTGGGACAATTTCTTAAAGGGCATCCGGGGCATGACACCGAATTGCAATGTGGGCCTTCACGAAATGGGCCATGCTCTGGCGTATGTAAACTTCATTACACAAACGGAAGAGGACAAACATTTCAAAAGAGAATTCAAAAACTTTTCAAAGGTCGCACGCCCGATATTTAACGCAATACAGGAAGGAACAAAAACCATCCTCGGTGATTATGCAGGCACGAACTACCACGAGTTCTGGGCAGTGAGTGTAGAAGTGTTTTTTGAAAATCCCGTTAGGCTGAAGCATGAGTTGCCCGAGTTATACGATGCAATGGCTCGACTGCTTAAGCAGGATCCGATGGAAATCTTCCTGAACGCAAAAATGGCTGCCTGATCGAGCGATAATTACTCATTCACATTTACTGCCAACGCTTCCGCAACTTGTTTTCTGCGCGTTACCGGAACATAGTAAGCGTAGTAAAACACCAATACAGTCAGCCCCATCGAAAAGGGAATAAGACAGTACATTTTGTACGCGTCGTCGAGCCCGAAAAACTCGAGCACCATCCACATACTGTTGGCAATGATCCAAAGGGCGATGGCAATATTGTGGGCGAGTTCCGCAACGTTTCTCCGGTTTTTCCACATAATATAGACCGCGATGGAAAGAGTCGGAAAGATCATCGCAATTCCGAGTGGGCGAAATGCAATACACCAGCAAATATCCTTAATGAGCCAGAACAATACGTGCAGGTTTTCAAGGCCTCTCAGCCTCGCCGGAACCGAATAAACTTCGGCAGAATTTTGATTCGACAATGCTATAAACGTTTTTGATTGTGGGCGAAGCCGCGAAGGTAAAATGGAAAACTGAAATGCACAGCATTCTCCCCCTTATCGGTTACACCTTATCGTCGCAATAGTCGCTCAAACCGCCGGACATCGACTTCCGGCGTCAAAGCTTTTTCATGATACAGGTGCTGCACAAGTTCGTTCGCAAAAAATGGCGCAAGCGAACACCCCTTTGTTCCCAAGCCGTTTAAGATGGCAATGCGGTGATCAGCAGGATGAGTTCCGACGAAAGGACGACGCTCGATAGTTGCGGGACGAAGAGCTGCCTGGTGCCCAGTAACCCTGAAGTTTACCTTTAGCAACTGTCGCAACAGCGAATGAGTTGTTTCTGCAAAAAGTGCGGAAGGTTCGGCATCAGTGAAATCCCATTCATATGAAGATCCTACCCAGTATTGATTTTTGCCGATGGCTGTTACCATCATTCCCTTTTTGAAAACATAATCCGGAAGTTCGCTATCTGTCTCAATGATCAACGCCTGCCCCTTGTTGTAAGCAAACGGAAGATTGGCGAACCACTTGGAGCCGAGGTGCGACACGCCGTTGCACAGTATCAGTTTTCGAAACTGCCAGTCTTTGTAACTGAACGAACCACCCTCATCTATCAATAACGATACGTCGAGTGTCTCAACCTGATATTTTCGGTTTGCGATAAGCCACTGTCTCCACCCGTCGATGAGTTGCGACACGTTTATTTTGAATACAGGCGAAATGGTCCCAACACCAAAATCATACGAGAACAACGAAAGCAGGGACCGTTCGTCGGCAGGAAACGACAAATAGCGTGATCCTTCAGACACCCGGTCGGCGAACGATTGCCGCATTTGAGGTGTCGTAAAAAAATCAACAAGACGGGTCTCCGTAACGAGTTCGGTGTTCAGTAGCAGCCGGATCTCATCATACGTGTTCCGGGCAAAGTGCATCAGTTCGTCGATCATCCATGTTTCAACGTGCCGGCGACCGGTAACCGGATTGATGATACCTGCTGCAACCCGCGAGGCCGAGTTGGGTTGTTCGTTATCGACAACGAAGTAAGAGGCACCTTCTTTTTCAAGGAACCAGCTGACCATGGTACCTGCTAAACCCTGACCGACGACGAGAGCATCAACATCCATTCTTATTCTTTTTCCACACTGACTGACGTGGCTTCGGAATGCGCAGCGAACTCCGGTGCGTAGAAGCTCTGAAGCGTTGCGATGCCCCCGGTGAATCGTCCGGATTGCGCCACAAACAACGGATATTCGAATACGTATGTTCCTTTAGGTAGGCGGTCAAAATAGAAGTTCGTGGAAGCATCACCGGTAGACTCGTAATATCCGAGAGCGCCCTGCCACTTGTAACCGCTCAAAACATTAACGGGTTCGAAACCCGAAGCGCGCGAATCTTTCAGATGGATGTATTCCATGTTGCGGTCCACAGAAATTACAATCCTTACCACGACGCGGTCGCCAATATTGAGGTCTTCAGTACCGCTATAAGCAACAAGTTGCCTGCCACGCGCCGAGTTCTTTTCGATGAAGAGCGTCTTGTCCACTTTCATTGCGCCGCCTGCTGCTTTCAGTTCTGAAACCGGTGCGAAATATTGCCAGTAAGCTGCTCCCCATGTCGGCGCATGTGCAGGAGCGCCGGAAACCGTTACGTTGATTGCACCCATATCAGGCTTAACCGCGTTGCCTGCAATACTTGTTTTGAAATAACCCGTTCCCCCCTGGGTGTTCGCCGGTTTGATAGTTGCTCCGCCGGCGGTTATCGACACTGTTGGCGTTGACGAAAGAAGATCCGGTGAGTTAATAAGTAAGGCATAGCATGCGTCTGCAGTTGCGCGCGAAGTCGGCCAATGATTGGTTTGCTTGTGTTTCAATAGCCATGTTTTCATCTTCGCGACTGAAGTGTCCATGCCATTAATTTCTGCGAAGGCTTCAATCAATAAACTTTGCGTTTCCACAGGTGACTGGTACCAGTACCATCCGGCAACATTTTCTTTCCAGTACATTCCCAGTTCCTCGTGAACAAGTGAGTTTTCGTGGAGTGAGCGAATGATATTTGAAGCAACTTGTTTTTCTCCTGTTCTATGCAGTGCAACAGCAATCATTCCCTGGATTTGTCGTGATTGAGAGATCCACGAGTTCGCCATTTTCTTTCGGTAATACGTATACGCATTCATTACATCTCCTGGTACGCCTTCAGAGGCGAAATAGCTGCGCATATACAGGTATTGTATCGGAAGTGATGGCAGATACGAAGGCGTTGATTTCGCTTTCAGCTCTGCACGATGATCTTCTTTCAATCGCTCGTCGGAATACTTGAGTGCAGCCGATATTACAGGGCGCAACCGCTGAAGTTCCTGGCCTGTCAGGGCATTCATTCGGATAAGTCTTCCAATTCCCGTCAGTATCATTTGCGTCATGTACCGGTCATCACGTCCGCCCTGGAACCACGTGAATCCACCATTCGGCGTTTGCATCGAAATGAGTTTGTCAAGGGAAGATTTTTGTTCAGAAGCCATTCTTTCTACATCGAACAACAGTGCGACGTTCTTTCTTTGCATTGTTTCGTTGTTCGATTCGAGTACCCAGGGAGTCTCAGCCAAGAGTACCGATTTGAGTTCCGGGTTTTTCTCAAGGTTCGACAGGAACGCAGACGTGTCTTTCTGTTTCCATTCATTGATGACTTTCATTACGCCGGGTGCTGATCTGGCAATATGCGCCGCAACGGCATTAGCATAGTACGCATTGAAGAACTGCTCCGAGTTTTCCGCCTTTGGATTGGAGAGATAAGGCAGTGCCTGGACGGCATACCACGCCGGGTTAGAAGTGAACTCGAAAGTGAGCGAATGATGGGTGAGGTTTTGAAATTGGCCGGAATTGGAAAGCGATGCGAAATTGAAAGATTTCGAACCGTTGCCGGTCAACGGGAGCGGCCGGGTTTCCGTCACAAAAATTCGGTTGCTCATCACCGGTAGTACTGATTCTTCCCCATCGCTATACGATATTTTTGATATGCTGTCTGTTTTTGACTTCGCAATGATTCTCCATCCAAGCAGTCGATTGTATTCGAAGGGCGCTTCGACAGTAAAAGAAACCGGTATGGTTCCGCCAGGTTCGACAGTAAAATACTGGTTTGGAAACATGTTCTTGAACCATCCGTCAACAGTGGTGTTGGTGATCGGATCAAACAACTGAAGTTCTACCTGTCCGGTGATTTCTGTTTTTGAAGTGTTGACAATTTTTGTAACCAGATCTATCCTGTCGCCCGCTGTAATGAAGCGCGGTGCGTTCGGTTGCACCATGAATTCTTTTTGGGTTACGATCGTTTTTTCGGCATACCCGAATGCGAGGTCGCTTGATGATGCAAGCAACATCCATTTCCATTGCGTCAATGCTTCGGGCATCGTGAATGTAAATTCAACTGCACCGGTAGAATCGGTTTGCAATTGAGGGAAGAAGAATGCTGTTTCATTAAAGTTTTTTCTTGCCACGATCGGCTGCGGTTCCTGCCCCTTCCTGATTCGATCTCCCTGGATGGAAATCTCCTCTTGTTTCATCTCTTTAGCTTCCCCGTTTTGCGCCCGTGCAGCGGTCGGCGCCGCCGCGTCTGTTGCGATGCCGACGGTTCGCATTGATGCTCGTTCGTATAATATCCTTCCTGAGAAGCTTAACAACTGATCATAGGTCTTGCTGTATTCTTTCACGCGTTCCTCGAAATACTTTTCTTCCGACTGTGTAAGCACAAAATTCTGATCGGCACGCCAGTCACTGCCGTTATGAGCGACATTCCAAAGCGACGGTACGTTCCAATTGTGCGGCCGAAACTGATCGAGCGATGCGTCATACATTGCGGTCAGTAACTCGAATGCTCGCTTGTCACCGGTTTTACCGCCGATCCTGATCTTCCACTTTTCCTGAGAACCCGGGAGCATCCTGTCGCGATACGTGAGGAACTGGATCGTCAGTTCTTTTTCATCGAATGGCACTGCCACTGTCTGTAGCTGATTGTAATAACGGTTTCCTGAAATCGCAACCGCCGAAATATTGTAAGCGGTTCCTTTTTGATCGATCTGAATGCTGCCGCTTAAATTGTTTTTAAATGATCTGTCAATAAACTGACGGCTCGTATCGCTGCCGATGACCTCGCGGAATATTTTCGGTGATGGAAGGTTGGTAAGTATCCGGTATGGTATGGTCTGTCCTGTTGCGTTTTTGGTGAGGTTGGCAACGACCAGCAGCGTAGGAACAGGGGACACAATTGTGTCGGTAACAATGTTCACAAACCTTTCGGCGCGAACGATATCGCCTGCGCTGTCTCGCGTCTGAAATTCAAATTTGTACCATCCCGGCTTCCAGTCTCTTCTCGCCATTTGAAATCGGCCTTCTGTTGTAGTTGTAAAGGTGTCGCTGATGACCGTGGTAGTGGCGGGCCACTTACGCATATCGAGCTCATCGCTGTAAACATCAGAAGGGAATGATGTTTTAAATTCTGAGGCCGACATTACAAATTGATCCGGCTGTCTCCACCGTCTTTCGCGGAATAGCGTAGTGGGTGCCGCGAGTTGTTTCACTGAATATGAAACGATAGCACGTTGTGGCTGATCGTTCATGTTCAGCGCCGTCACAGAAAATTTATTTATGCTGTCTACCAGGACCTGAGCCGGAATCTGTGCGTTCAACTGCAATCGCTGGTAACCGATGGCCATGGTCATCTGACCACTGCGGCTTTCACCATTGATGTCGGTTACGTCGGCAACCACTTCGTAATGAAAGATGGGATTGAATTTCTTGTCCATCTTTTCGTCCGGATGTGCCTTGAAACGAAAACTGAATTTGCCTTCTTTATTCAACGATGCCGTACCAAAGGCAATTTCCGTGGGTACGCTGCGGTGTGGTGGCCATATGCGGAGATACGGCATATCATCCCAAAGCGGCATGATACTTCTTCTTACAACGCGGTATTTCACTGTGGCTCCTGACAAAGCGTTGCCAGCGTATGCAACGGCTGAAATCGTAGCCTGTACGGAATCGCCGAGTCGGTAGGTGCCTGATGGAACGGGTATTTCAACCGAGAAACGCGGGCGCTTATAATTTTCTACGGCGAACTCCGCCTGGTTGTTTGTCAATCGGTCGAAGATCGTGAATGTACCTGTCAGCCGGTTTTGAGGGATGGTAAACGATCCTGCGTAAGAGCCGTATTCGTTGGTGGTAACGGCAATTGAATCAACCGTCTGTCCATTTGCGTCGCGCAGGTACAAGGTGGTTGCTTTTCCGGGCGCTGCTAAATATCGTCGCGAACCTTTTACCTGTTCAGACATGATGCCTTTGAAATAGAGTAATTGACCCGGCCGGTAAATCGAGCGGTCGGTGAAAATGAAGCTGCTAAAGACATTTGCCTCCGGCGCGTCTTCACGGAAATAACTGTACACATAGTCGTCCAAAAACAATGTGTCCTTTGCAAAAATGATTTGCAATTGGTGTTCACGCGAGTGACGCATGGGCGGGTTGGTGCGGAAAAATCCGTTGGCATCCGCTTGTATTGTCTGAACAAGTTGTGATACATCCCTGCGTCTGTTTGAATCATAAACACGCTGCCATAAATTGACCTGCGCCCTGGGTAAGGGAACACCGGTTTGTCTGTCTACCACGAAATAATCGCGCTCCTTATTGAAATAGGCTATCGAGGAAACGTGAATATGATGCACCGTCAGCGGCCGCGACTTGAGATCGAAATTGGCGTCTGCCGACCCAATGATCACATATTCACCTGCAGGCAACGCATCAACTTTCAATTCAACACGGTGTTGCTGGTGGTCGTTTGTTTCGGGTATCGTTGTATTTGTTTCCCGAAGAGGCTGAATGCCGAGAAGTCGTTGCCAGTATTCATTTTCCCAAACATTCCGCCCCAGTTCTTCTTTTTGTTTTTTTGATAGGCGTATTACTCGCAGATGAATTTTTGAGACGTTGCGGTATGAAAGCAACACCCTGAAGGGCTGCATCGGAAGATTTACCCTTTCCGCTTCGAACACAAGTTCCTTGCGCATAATTCGGTTCATCAGGTTCGATGCATTTGCGGCACCTTCCGATTTGTTGTTTGATGACAAGACTTTCTCGAGGATCCGTCGCGCCTGGACCATTCCATATCTGCCGGCTGTGTCACCTAAGGGATCGTACGATTCTGCGGAGGATACCAATTGTTGAGCCAGCAGATATGAGGCCTGATCGGCAGCTGGCAGATCACGGAATCGCGCGACAATATTTTCAAGTGAACGGCGATATAATTCGTCCTTGTTGGGAATGCTTGCGTAGGTATGAACAAATTGGATGCGGTCGAGATCGATGTCAACAAGCGCATCCCGGTTGCCCGACTGCAAATGAAAGGCAACGAGTTTTTGAAATAGTTTGATTGCACGCAATTGTCGTGATGAAGTATCAGTAGTTACGAATGCGTGTGATGCAAAGACGGATGACTCTGCAAAAGCTGCCGGGTCGGTGATCCGAAACTGAATGGCAGGGTTTGTCGGATCGGGTTCGTCGTTCTTGTAGTATTCCAATGCGCGGTGCGCGAGCAGATCGAACAGGGTCGGCCGGAGCTTTCGTGTATTACCTTTGTTGATTACTGCGTCAAAAGGTTCGAGTCTTGTAGTTTTCAACAACTGTTCTGTAGCAAGTGATTTTGTGAACCAGAAGTTCACGGTGTTCAGAAAATCCGCCGATGTCCATGTTTCGAGATCAGCTTTACGGTAACCTGGCGTGGAAGTTCGATTATACAATTGCCATCTGTGCGAATTGTAATAATTCCAGTATGTCGATGCAATGATGCTTGCAATTATGGATCGCGAAGGATCCGGAAGCCTGTTATAGTCTTTTTCAAGTTGGGCGAGCGACACCTTGATAGAGCTGTCTTCGATCGCGTCGTTGATATGCGTTTTGTAAATGAGGGCCTTTATGATCTGCGCATTGTTCTTTTCCCGTACTGCTTCTGTATAAATTGCGTCGATCGACTTCAAGGCGCTTTTTGGAAGTCCACGCTTAAAGACGAGAGAATCGATTTGTTTCCAGCGTGCAGTGTACGACTTTGGCGACTGGCTGTAACATATATGGCTAACCGAAACAATCAGGACAAGCGTGAGAAGTTTTTTCATGAACATTTTTTAAGTGCGGTTCTATGCATTGGGGATGCAAGTTCCGGGGGTTTTACACAATCGCTGTACGACAGGGTTCATTTTGCCATTGCAATTAACGAAACCTTATGCTATCCGCATTGAACCTTGTGTTTTCAACGGCTTCTATTGGTCAGGAGGATCATTATATGAAATCGATCTTTATCTTTTTAGTAAGTCTTTTCGCCGCAACATCAACATTCGCAAACCGCGGCGAAGGATTGCTCAGTTTCACAGTAGCCGGTAACAGTCAGATCCGCATCATCGTTGACAACAGGCAATACGATGACAACCAAAAATCAATTGCTGTTGCAGCCGGCAACCATACGATCAAAGTTTACCGGGTTCGCGGCAATATGGGACGTGGTCGTAAAGGACTCGGAAGCCACGACCTGCTGTACAGCGCAACGTTGTATATCAAACCACGGTACCATGTGGATGTGATGGTAAACCGATTCGGCCGTGCGCTTGTTGATGAGTCGCCGATCAATGGTCGCGGGTATGTCGACTATGATGATGACCGTGATTACAATTGGAACGACAGGTATGATGATGACGACATCCGCCGCCCGATGTCGAACTCAGATTTCGGAACCTTCCGTGAAACGCTAAGAAGGCAGCCGTTTGAAACAACAAGACTGGCAATGGCAAAGCAAACGATAGAAAGAAATGGTGTAACGACCGGAATGGTTGGGCAATTGCTTGAGTTGTTTTCGTTCGACAACAACAAACTGGAACTCGCAAAATTTGCGTACAGATATACTACCGATAAGAGGAATTACTATCAATTGTACGATTCATTCGCTTACTCGAGAAGTAGAGAAGATCTTGATGAATATATCAGGAATTATCGGGATTGATTTTTGAAGGGCTTTGGGCTATGAGCTATGAGCTTTGAGCTTTGAGCCCTTTTCATTTCACTTTATGCTGACTTATGTAACCTTTGGGCAGGAATTTCACTTTTCCCTTTTCACTTTTCCCTTTTACCTTTTCACCCGCCTCGGCTGACGCCGATTCGGGCAGGCTTTTCACCCCCCTCGGCTAACGCCGATTCGGGCAGGCTTTTTCCTTAACCAGGCTTGCACAATTTTCGGGGATCACGCCTTAGATTACTTCTCTTATTGTCTTACCAATATTTGCGGGGCTGTCAACCACATAAATTCCGCATTCGCGCATGATCTTCATCTTGGCGGCAGCTGTATCTTCTGCTCCACCGATAATTGCACCTGCATGACCCATTCTTCTTCCGGGAGGAGCGGTTTGTCCGGCGATAAATCCAACAACTGGTTTCTTTGAATTGTTCTTGTACCATCTTGCAGCTTCTGCCTCCATGCCGCCGCCGATTTCACCGATCATAACGACTGCGTCGGTGTCGGGGTCGGCAAGAAAAAGTTCCAGCGCTTCTTTTGTAGTGGTGCCAATGATTGGATCGCCTCCGATACCTACAGCGGTGGAAATTCCGAGTCCCGCTTTTGCTACCTGGTCGGAAGCTTCGTAGGTAAGAGTTCCGGACTTTGAGATCACACCTATGCGACCCTTCTTAAAAACGAATCCCGGCATGATTCCCACTTTGCATTCATCTGCAGTAATTACGCCCGGACAATTCGGGCCGATAAGCCTGGTATTTTTTCCCTGGAGAAAATGTTTTGCCTTGATCATGTCCTGCACCGGAATTCCTTCCGTGATGCAAACGATCAGTTCAATACCGGCGTCAGCCGCTTCCATGATCGCATCCGCAGCAAATGCCGGAGGAACAAAAATGATTGAAACATTGGCCCCGGCTTTTCTTACGGCCTCATCTACGGAGTTGAACACCGGCCGGTCGAGATGCGTGGAACCACCTTTGCCTGGCGTAACACCACCTGTGACGTTGGTACCATACTCAATCATTTGAGTGGCGTGAAACGTTCCTTCCGTTCCGGTAAAACCCTGCACGATAACTTTTGATTGCTTGTTGACCAGGATGCTCATTGAAGCTTCGAATTTGGTTCGGCAAATGTAAGGGGAAAGGGAAGTGAAAAGTGAAAAGTGAAAAGGTAAAAGGTAAAAGTGAAAGTCGGATGGAACACCCAGGGCTGGTTCAATTTTACAATCCACCCGTGAAGGTCTTTCGTTTCTTACCGGCATCTGGCGGGATAAGTTAGCTGAAACTTGAAACCTGAAAGCTCAAAGCTCATAGCCCATAGCTCAAAGCTCAAAGCTCACAGCCGCTCACCCCGGCCCGTTCTCCTTCATCAACGCATCCATATCCCTGTCGTTGTCGATCTTTCCACTCAGTTCTAGCATCCGCATATCTTTCGCATCTTTCAAAAATTCGGACGCGAAAATAAATTCGTTCAACTTTTCATTCTTGCTGAAGATGATCTCCTTCCTGGTGCCTTCCCATTCTTTCAGGCCCTTGTGCATATAAATGATGTGATCGCCGATCTCCATCACACTGTTCATGTCGTGGGTGTTGACCACCGTAGTAATGTTGTACTCGACAGTGATTTCCTGGATTAGCCGGTCGATCACCAGTGATGTCTGCGGATCCAGGCCTGAGTTCGGTTCATCACAAAACAGGTATTTCGGATTCAGCACAATCGCGCGGGCGATACCAACCCTTTTTTTCATACCACCGCTCAGTTCTGCGGGGTACTTTTTGTTTGCGCCCACGAGATTCACGCGGTCAAGTACTTCGTTCACGCGTTTGAGCTTCGTATTGTACGAGTCTTTCGTGAACATATCGAGCGGAAACATGACATTACGTTCAACCGTCAGTGAATCGAACAGCGCAGATCCCTGGAACAACATTCCGATCTGTTTGCGAATGTCTTTTCTGCCTTCAACGTTCATTGAAAGAAAGTCTTCGCCATTATAAAGAATCTGTCCGTCGTCGGGCTGAAACAATCCGACGAGACATTTCATAAACACCGTTTTTCCACTTCCGCTGCTACCGATGATCAGGTTGCATTTGCCTGCATCCATGGCAACGGAAACATCCTGCAGAATGGTGTTCTCTCCAAATGACTTTCTTATGTTCTTTACTTCAATCATTGAGCAACAATGCGGCGAGCAAGTAATCGGCAAATAGAATGGCAACACAGCTTACAACAACTGCCTTGGTACTCGAACGGCCGATCTCAAGTGCTCCTCCTGTAACATAATACCCGTAATAAGCGGGGATGCTGGAAATAAGAAATGCAAATGTGTAAGCTTTGCTCAGTGCAAAGAATACATTGTATGGAACGAAATTCTCAAGCAGGCCTCTGTCATAGATGTTGGGAGCCAGAATGCCCGACGCAACACCCGCGACGCGGCCACCCCAGATACCAAGCGCTGCCGAAATAACAACAAGCATCGGGATCATGATCATCGCCGCAAGTATTTTCGGAAGAACGAGGTATGTTTTTGTATTGATGCCCATGATCTCGAGAGCATCGATCTGTTCACTTACACGCATATTGCCAAGTTCACTTGCGATCTTGCTTCCCACGACACCTGCAAGCACAATACAAACCAGTGTCGGCGCAAACTCCAAAATCACGGTGTCGCGCACGATCTGCGCGATCGTAGATTTTGGAATGACGGGACTCGTAAGTTGATATGCAGTTTGCAGGGCGGAAACCGCTCCCATGAAAAATGAAATGATCACAACGATACCCAATGAACCAATGCCGATTTCGGTACATTGATGCATCAGTTCCTTCCAATACATTTTGAAATTCTCGGGCTTCGAAAACATGCCCTTTATCAGTAAGAGGTACCTGCCGAGCTCTGTAAAAAAATTCATAGAGAATTACGAAGGAACCAGCATCGTTTCAATTTTTGCGGTTCTTGAATTAAAGCCAATATACAATTTTCACCCAATCTCATCTCACTGCTTACGCTTCTTTACCGCTTGTGTCTCTGCGCAATCGTTTCCACCAGTTCGACTTACGCACCGCTTCCTCGGCCGACACCTGCGACTTTATCTGTGCATCGATCACTGCCACCATCGCCATGTTCACAATGCTGCGAACAGAACTTCCCAATTGAAGGACATGCACCGGCTTTTTCAATCCAAGCAGGATTGGACCAATCGCATCTGCACCTCCCACTTCTTTCAATAAATTGTATGCCACATTGCCCGATGCAAGATTTGGAAAGATCAGCGTGTTCACTTCATGTTCTGCAAGTTCGCTGAACGGATAATTTTCTTTCAGCAGCTCACCATTAAAGGCAAGACTGGCCTGCATTTCTCCGTCAACGATGAGCGAAGGATTGCGTTGCTTGACGATGTTTCGTGCCTGTGCAACAAGTCTTGCCTCTGCCGAGTTACTGCTGCCGAAATTTGAATAACTGAGCATCGCAATGCGGGGAGTAAGGTTGAAATTTCTGATCTCACGTGCCACCAGCAAAGTGATGTCTGCAAGTTCCTCGGCAGTCGGATTGAAATTGACCGTAGTGTCTGCAAGAAACAACGGTCCTTTTTTCGTAAGCAACAGGTACATGCCCGCAATCTTCTTCACGCCTTCTTCCATTCCGATCGCCTGTATCGCCGGACGGATCGTATCGGGATAATTTTTTGTCAATCCCGAGATCATCGCATCGGCTTCCCCGGTTTCAACCATCATGCATCCGAAATAATTTCGCTCGCGCATGATCTTGTAAGATTCATACTGGTTGAAACCCTTGCGGTTCCTTTTTTGAAAAAATAATTCACCGTATGTTTTTCTTTTCTCTTCGTATTCCTCCGATTGAGGGTCGATGATTGGGAGTCCGTCGAGGTAGATCGAATTCGCCTCTGCGATGCTGCGAATCTTTTTTTCATTTCCGAGCAGGATGGGATACGCAATGCCCTCGTCGAAGATGATCTGCGCTGTTTTCAGGATCTTCAAATTGTCGGCCTCTGCAAATACAAGGCGCTTCGGATCGCGCTTCGCCTTGCTGCCGATGACGCGAATGATCTGGTTATCGAGCCCCAGCCGTTTATTGAGTTCAATTCCATAAGCCTCCCAATTTTCAATCGTTGTTTGTGCAACACCGCTTGCAATCGCCGCTTTTGCTACAGCAGGTGCGATCGTTGATAACAATCGCGGGTCAAGAGGCTTTGGGATAATATAAGATGGTCCGAAAACTATATTTTTTGCGTTGTACGCTATGTTTACAATGTCCGGAACCGAGGTCCGTGTGAGTTCGGCAAGGGCCTTGACTGCTGCCAGCTTCATCTCTTCATTGATCTGTCGCGCTCTAACGTCGAGGGCTCCACGAAAAATGAAAGGAAATCCGAGAACGTTGTTAACCTGGTTAGGATAATCGCTGCGACCGGTAGCCATGATCAGGTCATCGCGAACTGCAGTTGCGGTTTCATAACTGATCTCGGGATCCGGGTTTGCCATTGCAAAAACGATGGGTCGACGCGCCATGCTTTTGACCATATCCTGTGTAACCACATTTCCAACACTGAGGCCAATAAATACGTCGGCGTCTTTCATTGCCTGTGCAAGTGTGCAATCGGATCGACGAATTGCAAACGTTATTTTGTCTTCATCCAGATCCGTTCTGCCGGCGTGCAATACACCGTCTTTATCAAACATTGTAAAATTGGCGTGCTTTGCGCCGAGTGCAACGTATAGTTTCACGCATGCCATTGCAGCGGCGCCTGCGCCGTTCACAACAAATCGCACCTTGTCGATCTTTTTTCGCTGTATGTCGAGCGCGTTCAGCAAAGCGGCTCCACTGATGATTGCGGTACCATGCTGATCGTCGTGCATCACCGGGATATTCAGCGACTCCCTGAGCTTTTGTTCAATGTAAAAGCACTCGGGAGCCTTGATGTCTTCGAGGTTGATGCCTCCAAACGTAGGTTCGAGCGACTTGACGATCTGAACGAACTTTTCGGGATCTTTTTCATTGATCTCGATGTCGAAAACATCTATGTCGGCAAAAATTTTGAACAAAACTCCTTTACCCTCCATTACCGGCTTTGCGGCCTCAGGACCGATGTCGCCCAAACCGAGTACTGCGGTTCCGTTGCTGATCACCGCTACGAGATTTCCTTTTGCGGTATACTTATACACATTTTCGGTATTCCGGAAGATCTCTTTACAGGGTTCCGCAACCCCAGGTGAATATGCGAGTGAGAGGTCGCGTTGGGTCTTAGCATCCTTGGTAGGCACCACTTCAATCTTCCCTGGTCTGCCTTTCGAGTGGTATTCAAGCGCCTGTTCCCTTCGAAGTTCCTTTTGCATATCGTGCAAGGTATCGAAATGTTGATTTACGGCGGATTTCACTGTCTCGAACAGGGACTGATAACGTCTTGTTAAAGCTATTATGGAATAAAGTTTGGATAAACTATTGCTGGAATGGCGACGTATACTATGAACAACAAATTATCAATGCATAAATCATATATATGGGCGGTGGTTGCCATCACTGCACTCATCACGGGATGTAAAAAGGAAACCGGCTCGGATTCCGGTGGCCCGCAGCCTGTTGATACCCTCGCGGCAACGTCTGCGAAGATCAAGGATACCATCATCGATTATACGAGGGACATCTATTTATGGTACGAACAAATTCCGGCAGGGTTCGATGAGCAGTCTTATGCTGATCCTGAAAAGATTATGGTCGCAATCCGCGAATACAGTCGCGAGACAGGCTTCGACCAGCCGGTGGACCGCTGGAGCTTTGCAATAAAGCAAAAAGAATGGGACGAGATCAGCACTGGTACGGGCCAGGATTTCGGACTGAACATTTTTTTCCGCCAGGAAGGGGATCTGCGAGTAAAGTCGGTGGTAAAATCCTCTGCATCGGGCAGGGCAGGGGTCGAAAGAGGATGGAGAATCGTAACCATCAACGGCAACACCAACATTACTACTGAAAATGCCGACTTTATCATCGATAACCTTTATTCAACTTCATCTACTAACGTCGTATTTGAAAAACCTGACGGTACCCGTCAGGAGGTTACACTTTCGGCCTCCACATACCAGGAGAACCCTATTCAGCTGGACACGATTTACCAGGTGAGCGGAGGCAAGGCAGGTTACATTGTCTTTAATTCGTTTCTCGGCGACACTTCGCAGATCTACGCTGATTTTCAGAGGATCTTCAACAAATTCGCCTCGGAACAAGTTAAGGATGTCATTGTCGATCTGCGCTATAACGGTGGGGGATATGTGAGCGTACAGGATAAACTTGCGAACTACCTGGTGAAATCATCAGCAAACGGTGATATTATGATGAATCAGGTTTTCAACGACAATTATGAAAACCTCAATGAAACCACCCGTTTTTCAAAACTAGGCAGTCTCAACCCGGCCCGCATATTTTTCATCGTAAGCAACAACACAGCGTCTGCAAGTGAATTGCTCATAAACAACCTGCGACCCCTTATGGAAGTGAAGCTTGTTGGTCCTTCGCGTACATACGGAAAACCTGTAGGCTATTTTCCGATACCTGTAGGTGACTGGTATATTTTTCCTGTATCATTCAGGAGTACGAATAAGAGCGGACAGGGAAATTATTTCGATGGTTTGCCTCTCGACAAACAGGTACCGGACGGACTTGATAGAAACTGGGGAGATACGAGAGAAAGTTCACTTGCAGCCGTTCTGTCGTACATCAATACTGGCAGCTACGGTGTTCCCGGTCAGCGAGCCGGTGCTCAGGCGGAATCGACGCCTGAAGTTAATTCAGGCAACCGAAAATTCGAAGAAAGAAGCTTCAAGGGAGCCATCGATACGCGGGGATTTGTAAAACCATAGGCTTACCATCTTCTTGAGGGCGGAATGGGCGTTGTCATTTGCATTCTACCATTATTGATTTTCTCTTTTCCTTTATAAGCCTGGATGCGGTATGTGAGGTGGTGAAACACTTCTTCAATTGCCGGAACCAGCACCACGTAATCGTAGCTCAACTTTCGACCCTGAGCATCATACACCACCTGCATCAATTGCTCTTTCGTTATTTCGGAGTTGCCAAACGCAATCCGCTGACGGAACAATTTTACGGCGCTGTCGGTCACTGGCCGCAGTGTGTCGGGTATCCAGCTGTTTTGATAATCACCGAGACTGTCTACCGCGTAGGCTATCAACTGAATTTGCATCTGGTCGGATGTCATAGGAGGCAGGTAGGGTTGCAGAATGTAACCCTGAATCTGGGCAGAATCAAAGCGGGCATGAAGAGCAGCGGAGTCGAAACGCAGCACCGGAAAAACAATAGGAAGCTCTGAGTCGTTGACGGCCTGTGGCCCTTGATCTTTGTTGTTGCATCCGATCATCACGAAGCAGGAGCATATCAGCGTTAGAATCGGTGTGGCGATCGCTTTGTTCATTGTACAGTCGGTTCGGTGCCGCCAATATAGAAAATTGTTGGTGGCTGCCGGTTAGCTTGTTCAATTATCTTTATACCGTGCCGTCCCACCAAATGATCAATGTTGATGGCAGGCTTGTGCCATCCGATAGTGTATCGATACGAGCCGATAACCGCGCGTTCCGCTATGGAGACGCGGTTTTTGAAACCGGACGCATCGCTGATGGTGAATTGTTCCTCGGAGACTTTCATTTCGACAGAATATTTGATTCAATCAAACAATTGGGTTTCGAACGTCCGGGTCATTGGGGCAAACAGTATTTTTCGAACCAGATCCTAACGCTTGCCAATGACAATGGCGTCCTGGACAGCGCCGCATATCGTTTTTGCATTTTCCGCGGGCACGGACGTGTCAATGACTTTTCGGGTGTGCAGCCGGGTTACGTGATCGAAACATTTCCTGCTGCGGCGGCAATGCATTCTGACCGCGACCTGCGGCTGGGAGTATACAATGAGGCGCTTAAGACTGCCGACAGGTTTTCCGGTTTGAAAACTTCAAATTTTTTGCCATATGTGATGGGTGCCCGGCATGCACAATTGAATGGGTACGACGATGTGGTTATCCTGAATAGTTTTCACAGGATTTGTGAAACAACGGTTTCAAATATTTTCTGGGTTACGAATGGCAGGGTTTACACTCCCTCGTTGTCGGAAGGATGTGTTGCGGGAGTAATGAGGAGGTTCATCCTTGAAACTTTACGCGCATCGGCAGTTGATGTGACGGAAGCGGAGGCCGAACTGCGAGAATTGAAACTTGCCGACGAAATTTTTCTTACTAATTCCGTTGCAGGCATTAGGACTGTCGGCGAATTCGAAGGCCGGCGTTATGGCTTCGACTTTTCTGCGGAACTGGTCAGGATGATGAATGCTTGAAGATGGAATAAGCAAACCTTTTTCTCAATTGCCTGTTAGTTTTTGATGTCGGAAGCCATATCAATTTTCTGGTTCAGACGCGACCTACGGGTGGAGGACAACGCGGCACTGTATCATGCTTTGCGAGAAGGTAAGCCTGTACTTCCTTTTTTTCTTTTCGATCGGAACATCCTCGACGAATTGCCAGCCGATGACAGGCGTGTGAATTTTATCTACCGGGCAATCGAACGACTGTATATCCATTTCACAAAGGCAGGAGTGCCATTCAAAGTAGTTTATGGATACCCGGAGGAAGCTTTTCGGCAACTGATGCAACAACACAAGATCGTATCGGTTTATACGAATCACGACTACGAGCGGTATGCAATAGATCGCGATGAAAAGATCCGGGCTCTATTAGAAGAAAATCAAATATCGTTTTACACTTACAAGGATCAGGTCATATTTGAAAAGGAAGAAATTCTAAAACCTGACGGGCAACCGTATTCGGTATTTACCCCATACAGTAAAAGATGGAAATCGCTTTTGAATGAGTTCTATCTGAAGTCGTACCCGACACAGAACTACTTCAACAATTTTCATACTGGTAAGGCGGAGAAATTAATCGGTTTGAATGAGATGGGATTCGTTAAGACGGATACACCTTTCCCGTCAACAGAACCGGATGAAGGATTGCTGAGAGATTATCACCGCGACAGGGATTTTCCGGGATTGGGCGGAACGTCACGTCTTGGTATTCATCTTCGGTTTGGCACCATCAGCATTCGAACGTTGACACGTTCTGTTCGTTCGATCAACGAAATATTTTTAAACGAATTGATCTGGCGCGAGTTCTACCAAATGATCATCTGGAACTTTCCTCATGTGAACGAAGGCAAATGTTTCCGGTTGGAATTTGAAGCGATCAAGTGGAGGAACAATCAGACAGAATTCGAGCGCTGGTGCAATGGTGAGACCGGGTATCCGCTCGTCGACGCGGGCATGCGCGAATTAAACGAAACAGGGTTCATGCACAACAGGGTGAGGATGGTAACCGCTTCTTTTCTCAGTAAGCATCTATTGATCGACTGGCGATGGGGCGAAGCATATTTTGCATCGAAGCTGCTGGATTTCGAGTTTGCTTCAAACAATGGAGGCTGGCAATGGGCGGCTGGTTGCGGATGTGATGCGGCTCCGTATTTCAGAATTTTTAATCCTACACTTCAGGCAAAGAAATTCGATCCTGAATTTAAGTACATACGACGTTGGGTTCCTGAGTTCGAGGATTTCGGTTATCCAAAACCGATAGTACAACATGAACTGGCTCGCGAAAGATGCCTCGATGCATACCGCGTTGCGCTATCATCGCGTTGAAGGGAACATCAGCAGTTCAGTAGCAACATCAATCTTGTGAATCGATGAATGGATCTGCACAAATTTTTGCACGGCTTCCCTTCCTTCCGGTCCCAGAGTAAGCGAATGTTCGTTAACGTACAGGTCGATGTGTTGACGCATTACATCTTCGCTCATTTCCTGCGAATGTTCTTTCACAAAATCACTTAGTGCAGGAGATTGTGCATATGAATAGCGAATGCTTTCGTAAATGAGCGTTTGAATTCGTGATAACGTTTCTGCATCAAAAGACCGCCGCGCCACGATGCCACCCAGCGGGATTGGCAATCCGGTTTCTTTCTCCCAATAATCTCCCAGATCCGTGATTTTTACAAGGCCCTTGCTTTCGTATGTAAACCGGTTTTCATGAATGATGACGCCAAGGCGCAGGGCAAGTACATTGTTGAGGTTGTCAGGACCGTTCGAAACGAAATTTTCGATCTCATTGTAACGAAGAAAGATCTTGTTGGTCGCTTCGGGATATGCAAGTGAGAACAACACATTTGCAGTTGTGTTCTGCCCGGGAATCGCGACGGTACAGTGACGAACTGCGGTTTCCGGGATATCAACTTTGGAAATTAGCAGTGGACCGGTACCGCGACCAAGAGCAGCGCCACTGTTCAACAATATATACTCTTCTGCAACCATGGGCAATGTTGCGAAGCTTATTTTGGTAACGTCAAGTTTTCCTGCTACTGCCCATTCATTAAGGGTTTGAACATCTTCCATCATTACTTCAAAGTGAAAATCGCCGGTGTCGATCTTTTTATTGACAAGGGCATCGAATATGAAAGTGTCGTTTGGGCAAGGTGAAAAACCGAGGGATACGCGCATATGCGGCAAGTTAAGTCTGTGGCAGTGCTAGTTTTGCCTGGATTAGCATGCAAATTACTCGTAACCAAATGAATTATTGTATTGATCTTTGCGCAGTTTGTGAATCGCGAAATTGCGCGACCATTTGTTGAGCCTCATATTATAGAATGTACATTCACATAGTCGCTGCAACAGCATTTGAAATTCAGCCACTGATCAGCGGCGTTTCAGCCAATACGGAGAGTCAATCGAACCATGAAGTCGGTGTAAGCATTACCGGTGTTGGCATTCCTGCGACAATGTACGGTCTGATGAAACTGATCAATGCCCGACGGCCGGATTTTGTGATCCAGGCTGGAATTGCAGGTAGCTTTTTATCGGCATTTGAAGGGCCGTTGGTTGTGACCGAAGACCGTTTCGGCGACATGGGAGTCGTCGAGAACACCATCTTCCGCGATGTTTTTGATCTGGGGCTTATCGCTCCCGATGAAGTGCCATTTACCGCAGGTGCCCTCTTCAATCCATGGATCAACAAACTAAAATTTCCTTTCCGCAGCGTGAAGGCCGTAACAGTAAATCAGATTTCCACCGATGCGCGTCAAATTGAGTACTATTTAAACAGGTATGATGCAGTGGTGGAATCAATGGAGGGTGCTGCTTTCCATTACGCGTGCCTGATGGAACAGGTCCCGTTCGTTCAAATTCGCACGGTTTCGAATGTCGTTGGCGAACGCGATAAACGAAACTGGCGCCTTAACGAAGCCGTTGAGAGTCTGTGCGCCGGTGTTCTGCGGTTGCTGGACACCATGTCGGGGCTGCCGGAACCTTGACGGGCGAATGTTTATCTTTGCACGAATTTTTTTCCGATTCAATGGTATATCTGACAAGGCTCGAACATTTCAATGCGGCTCACAAGTTGTACAACCCGGCGTGGTCACGCGAAAAAAACGAGGAAGTGTTTGGCTTGTGTGCGAACGAAAACTGGCATGGGCACAACTATGAGTTGTACGTTACGGTGAAGGGCGAGCCGAACCCGGACACAGGATTTTTGTACGACGTGAAGAAACTCAGCGGGATTATCAGGGAGAATGTGGTGAATCGACTCGATCACCGCAACCTGAACCTCGACGTGCCGTTCATGTCGGGGAAGATGTGCTCCACGGAAAATCTCGCGGTTGCAATCTGGAAGGAGCTTGAACCCCATATTCCCAATGAAATAAAATTGCATTGCATCAAACTGTATGAAACCCCGCGCATATACGTCGAATATTTCGGCAACTAATGCGCAACCATGTTCATACAATTGTGTTATAGTAAATACAGGTTATGTCGAGAAGGATCGCAGTCTTTAGGAAAGAGCACTTTAATGCCGCACATCGGTTGTTCAACTCTTCGTGGGATATGGAGAAGAACGATGCTGTATTTGGTAAGTGCAACAATCCCAATTTTCATGGACACAATTACGAATTGGTAGTAAAGGTCACGGGAGAACCCGATCCTGAAACCGGTTATGTGATCGACCTCAAGGTACTTAGCGACATGATCGAAGAGCATGTGCTGTCAAAACTCGACCATAAGAATCTTAATCTAGATACTCCGTTTTTCAGACAGCAGAATCCAACCGCCGAGAATATATGTTTCGTGATCTATGATATCCTGCGCGAGCAGATCGACGCCAGGTTTGATTTGCAGGTGCGGCTGTATGAAACCGAAAGAAATTTTGTTGAGTATCCCGCAAACTAAAAAGCAATAAATGGCATACCGGAAACTGGAAGAATTTGATGAAACGGTGACGAATCAGCTTGTGCAGCATTATACAAATACATTGAAACTATTGGGCGAAGATCCGCAGCGTGAAGGATTGTTAAAGACGCCCGAGCGTGTGGCGAAGTCGATGCAGTATCTCACTCAGGGTTATCAGGCCGATGCAACCGCCTATCTCAACTCTGCCAAATTCAGAGAAGATGTAAGTGAGATGATCGTGGTAAAAGACATTGAGCTGTACAGTATGTGCGAACACCATTTGTTGCCCTTCTTCGGAAAGGCCCATGTAGCGTATATTCCCAATGGTTGGATCACCGGACTTAGTAAGATCGCGAGGGTAGTGGACGTGTATGCCAGGCGCTTTCAGGTTCAGGAACGACTAACAACACAGATACTTGATGCAATAAAGACAACGCTCAATCCGCTTGGAGTGGCGGTGGTGATCGAAGCGTCGCATCTCTGCATGATGATGCGGGGTGTTCAAAAGCAAAATTCTGTAACTACCACCTCGGCATTTTGGGGTGAATTCGAAAAAAATGAAACTCGCAGCGAATTCACGAAACTGATTTCTTCACGTTTGCATTAGCTGTTTTTGTTTTTTTCAGGATCATCTTTACTATCATTGTGTAAACTTTTTCTGCGGTACTCGAACCAATTTCTGACTGAATGAAACATGCATTTATATTCCCCGGCCAGGGGTCGCAGTTTACTGGCATGGGAAAAGAGCATTATGAAAACAATGCTTTTGCCAAAAAGCTGTTTGAGAATGCAAACGAAATTCTCGGTTTCCGCATATCGGATGTGATGTTTACCGGAACCGAGGCACAACTCAAAGAAACACGCGTTACCCAACCTGCAATTTTCATTCACTCCGTTATTGCCTTCAAGAGCATTGATGAAGCACGTCCGGAAATGGTAGCGGGGCATTCGCTCGGAGAGTTTTCCGCGCTTGTGGCGAATGGTGCACTCAGCTTCGAAGACGGTCTTCAACTCGTGGCGGCCAGGGCGCAGGCCATGCAACACGCGTGCGAGTTGCAGCGATCAACTATGGCAGCTGTAATTGCTCTTGAAGATGAAAAGGTAGAAGCAATTTGCAACGAGGTGTCCGAGGAAACGGGCGAAGTGGTTGTACCTGCGAATTACAATTGTCCCGGACAACTGGTGATCAGCGGTCATTTCAATGCAGTTGAAAAGGCATGTGAGAAGTTGAAGGCGGCAGGCGCTCGACGTGCAGTGATACTTCCGGTCGGGGGCGCTTTCCATTCACCATTAATGGAGCCTGCGAAAGAGGAGTTGAAAAAAGCAATCGAAAAAACAACCTTTTATCAGCCTTCCTGCCATATCTATCAAAATGTTGTGGCACGCGCAGTTTACAATCAGGACGAAATCAAGAAGAACCTTGTTGATCAACTTACACTTCCCGTCAGGTGGACACAATCGATACAGTCGATGATAAAAGACGGTGCGACGAGATTTACAGAAGTTGGTCCGGGTAAAGTATTACAGGGACTTATCGCCAAGATCGACAAAAAGGCTGCTGTCGACGGAGTCAGTTGACAACTTCTTCCGGATGCTGTCAAGCGACACGGTACAATTTACCCATCCACTTTCGAATTCAGCTCCGTAGCTTTTGTAGAAATCGATCGCGGGCTGGTTCCAATCCAGAACCTGCCATGCCATCCCGCTGAATCCTTTTTCAATCGTCTCAACAAACAGTCGGTCAAACAGTAATTTACCGATACCTTTTCGTCTATACGTGTCCGTTACTATCAGGTCCTCGAGGTAAAGACGTTGTCCTTTCCACGTACTATAGCGGATATAGTACAAAGCAAATCCCACAATAAACTCTTCTCCTTCGTGAGCAGGATCGTCGTATGTGCATGCCACGAATCCCCACCATACAGGGCTTGATCCAAATCCGCTTTCAGTGAGATGGTCGAGTGTTGCGGTGACGGCTTCTGGCGCCCGTTCATACACGGCGAGTTCGGTGATCAGTTCAAGCAGCCTCGGACAATCACGCTTCTCTGCCCTTCGTATAGTGAATTTTTTTTTGTTGCTCATCTATGTAGATCACTAAAGTATTTAAATTTTTTCCAGCGCCTGCGCGAGGTCACGGATAATATCGCTGACATTTTCCATTCCGATGCTCATGCGAATCAGACCATCGCTGATTCCATATTGTTCGCGCTGTTCTTTTGACACACCGTAGTGCGTCATCGATGCGGGATGACAAAGGAGTGTATCGCATGTTCCAAGCGAAACCGTACGGACGCACATTTTCAAATTGTTCATGAGTGTTACCCCGGCTGCAAAACCGTTTTTGAGTTCGATACTCATCATTGCACCCGGATGCCGCATTTGCTTCAACGACAACGCATGATCCGGATGATGCGCGAGACCGTTATAATGTACCGTTGCAATCTGCGGATGTGTGCTTAAAAATTGTGCAACCGCCATCGCGTTCGAGCAATGGCGTTCCATTCTCACTTCAAGCGTTTTCATGCCCGTGATCAGCAGGTAGGCATCGAACGGATTGCTGTTCCCTCCAAGAAGACGATGGGTTTTTGTTCCCCTGGTCTTCATGAACTCAATGTCGCGGCCGAGAAGCACTCCTCCGATTGCGGTACCATGTCCGTTCAAAAACTTAGTGGTGCTGTGAACAACAAAATCAACACCGTATTTGAAGGGTTGCTGCAAATAGGGGGTTGCAAAAGTGTTGTCGCACGCAACGATCTTTCCGTATCTGTGACTGAGTTCGGTAAGCGCTTCGATATCGACGCACTGGATCGTTGGGTTCGCCGGTGTTTCCAGATAAACCATCGCGATCGCGGGATTTTCTTTGAGTACTTTTTCTGCGAGGTTCGGATCGCGCAAGTCGGCGATGATGGTTGCTATGCCATGGTCGGGCAACACCTTATCGAGTAGTTCCTGCGTGCCGCCATACAGCGAATAATGTGAGAGAACGACGTCCCCTGCTTTCAGTGTTCCCAAGAACAATGTACTGATCGCCGCCATACCCGAAGCGTGTAAAATGCCTTTTACCTGCAATGCATTTCCGGCTTTGTCTTTTACACCAAAAGTTTCGAGTCTTGATATTTTTTCCTCCGCTTCCTGCATTGTCGGATTGCCCCAGCGCGAATAAATAAAACCTTCTTCCTCACCGCTAAACCTTCGCATGCCCTGCTCCACGTTGTCGTACACGTATGTTGATGATGCATAAATCGGCGTCAGGTGCGCATAGTTCGGATCTGTTTTGTGACCACCATGTATCGCAAGAGAACTAAATCCCTCCACGTTGAATTCATCCAGGCTCTTCATAACATTCATTTGTTGAAATTCGTGACTTTTGCAATATCGTTAAATACTACTGTAAATGATTGCAGCAAAGGAACTGGTTCATATGTACGTGGTGTATCATTCGTGGGCCAATACACGGATTGTAGAATTTTTAAAATTGCAGTCGCCTCAGTTTTATACAACACAGGTGCCCAGCAGCTTCTCATCCATCCATGCAACCATCGCTCATATGGCGTTTGCAGAAAACGTTTGGCTTATGCGTATGAGCGGGGGCGTCCGAGTGAATGCCCGTTCATGGAACGATCTTGAAATGCACGAACTATTTGCTGCCCTGCATGATTTGAACCGCGAGTATATTGACCTTGTCGCAGGGCTTGATGACAATGGGCTTGCGAAAAATATCGACTACAAAAACTCAGCGGGCGAATCTTTTTCCGAGCCGTTGTTTGAGATCGTGCTACATGTGTTTAATCATGGCACCTATCATCGCGGGCAGATAGTAAATATGTGCCGGCAGTTGAATGCTTCGAATCTGCCGAGAACCGATCTGATTGATTTTATGAGAAGGAAAGCCTGATCAACTGTCGTATCCCCATCTCACAAGTGTCGCGCCCCATGTGAAGCCACCACCGAAGGCGGCCAGCACGATGTTATCTCCCTTGTGCAATTTTTTCTCCCATTCCCAAAGGCAGAGAGGAATCGTGGCGCCGGTTGTGTTTCCATACCGTTCGATGTTCAGCATCACTTTGTCGCTGGAGAGTCCCATCCGGTTAGCGGTTGCATCGATGATGCGTTTGTTGGCCTGGTGAGGGACGAGCCATGCGATGTCATCGCCGGTAAGATTGTTGCGTTCGAGAAGTTCGGCGCTGATGTCCGCCATTCCTTTCACCGCGAATTTGAAGACAGCCGGCCCTTCCTGGTAGATAACGTGTTCGCGGGCCGCGACGGTTTCAAAACTTGGTGGACGAAGTGATCCTCCCGATTTCATATGAAGATAAGAGGCGCCACTACCGTCTGTTTTCAGAAGGCTGTCCATGATGCCGACGTCTTCTGTTGTGGGTTCGAGGAGGATGGCGCCGCCGCCGTCGCCAAAGAGTACACAGGTCGTACGATCCGAGTAGTCGACGATCGAACTCATCTTGTCGGCGCCAACAACAAGCACTTTCTTATATCGACCGCTTTCGATGAGGGCTGCACCGGTTGTGACGCCAAACAGAAAGCCGGAGCAGGCGGCTTCAAGATCGAAACCCCAGGCATTTTTTGCCCCTACTTTATGTGCAATGATATTGGCAGTTGCCGGAAAAAGCATGTCGGGAGTAACGGTCGAGCAGATGATGGCTTCAATTTCTTCGGGGTGGATTCCGCGTTTCCGGAAAATCTCCTGCACGGCCGGCACTGCAAGGTCGGACGTTGCCAGACCTGGCGTTCTCTGGATTCTTCGTTCAATGACACCTGTTCGTGTTCTGATCCATTCGTCGGTGGTGTCAACCATCTTTTCGAGGTCCTGATTGGTGAGTTTGTCTTCAGGAACATACCCTGCAACTGCAGTGATCACCGCCCGGGTTTTGTTATTCATAGGGGGCAAATTTAGGGAATGGCTGCGAGTTGAGGGTCGAGATTGTACTGCTATGAGCCTTGAGCTATGAGCCATGAGCGAAACTTGAATCTGGAAAGCTCATAGCTCAAAGCTCACAGCTCAAGGCCCAAGGTTTTCGTTCATCAAATTCCCTACATTCGCACATGATCGCGTTTTTGCGGGGAAAATTTTTACGGAAAACCCCGGCGTTGGTTGTTGTGGATGTGAATGGTGTGGGCTACGAGCTGCACATTAGCCTGAATACTTTTGAGGGGATTCGAGACAAGGAAGAGGGGCAGCTTCATACATACCTGCAGGTCAGAGAAGACGCTCACGTCTTGTACGGTTTCAGCGAAGAAGCGGAAAAAGAGTTGTTCATTCAGCTTATCGGCGTGTCCGGCGTAGGTGCGGCCACCGCCAGAATGATGCTTTCCTCTCTGAAGCCAAACGAACTGGCGAGAGCGATCGTACAAGGAAATGCGAGGTTGCTGGAAAGCATCAAAGGAATCGGTAAAAAATCAGCCGAAAGAATCATCCTCGAACTAAAAGATAAAGTAGGCAAAAATGCTCCACAATCAAATAATGCCGCATTGATAAACAATACCTTGGAGCAGGATGCGTTAAATGCACTGATCGCATTGGGCATCAACCGGACGGCCGCCGAACTGGCTCTCCAAAGGGTGATAAAAGCCGAACCGGAAAATGTTCAACTGGAAGATCTGATCAAAAAAGCGCTTAAAACAATTTAGCCGCCTATCGTAGCCAACTCTACTTAACCAATTGCCGAGAAAAAAGATTGGGCTCCCTTCTAAATTCCTATGGGAAAGCACTTGTACTAACTGCTGCATGGATATCTTTTGTCCTGGCGGTTCGTGCCGATGCGCCTCAACAGGACACCATACCAAAACAGTCGGTCGATACGATGCGGTATCCCATCAGCGACCGGAGAGGGGATCGACTGACTTACCCTGGCCGCTCTTCTCTTGATCTCAACGATCCGTCAAATATTCGCGACTCGATAGTTTACGACTCCAAAACCCGCCAATACTACATCATTGAAAAGGTCGGAAGCTTCTATTACCGGAAGCCGACGTACCTGACTTTCGAAGAGTTCGTTCGATTAAAAGCTAAGCAGGACGAAAGCGAATATTTTCGCCGCCGCTCCAACATTCTAAGCGGCCTCAACCGAAAGCTCGATCGACCAAAGTTGAAGATTACCGACAACCTGTTCAACCGCATTTTCGGAAACGGGAAAGTTGAAATCCGGCCTCAGGGCGATATCAATATCATCGCGGGATACCAGGGTCAAAACATCAAGAACCCTGCGTTGCCAGAACGGGCGCGCAAGAACGGCGGATTTGATTTCGACATGAACGCCAACCTTAGCGTTATAGGAAATATTGGCGACAAGCTGAAGCTGCCGATCAATTACAATACTCTCGCAAACTTTGATTTCGAAAATCAACTGAAGCTCGACTATACCGGCACCGACGACGAAATCATCAAGAGAATTGAGGCGGGAAATGTCGCATTCTCATCCAAAGGTTCGCTAATACCGGGCGCCCAGTCATTGTTCGGTATAAAAACACAGCTTCAGTTTGGAAAATTGTTTGTAACCGGTGTGCTTGCCAACCAGCGGGCCCAACGCCAGTCGCTCGGTCTGCAGGGTGGATCGACGAATACGTACTTCGAGTTCAAAGCCGACGACTACGAAGAAAACCGGCACTTTCTGCTTGCACAATATTTCCGCAATAACTACAACAACGCGATGCGAAACCTGCCCGTTGTCAACTCGCAGGTTCAGATATTACGACTGGAAGTATGGGTAACGAATCGAAATGGTTCGACCACCGAAACTCGGGATGTGGTAGGTCTGATGGACCTCGGCGAATGTCCTCCGTTCAACCCGTCGATAACATGCAACCCTGGAAATCCACTCAATCTTCCGTTCAACGACGCGAACAATCTCTATCGACAATTGGTGAATGATCCCTCGAGTAGAAGTTCGTCGGTCATCACGTCAAAACTCTCAGCATTGAACCTTCGCGCTGTTCAGGATTTTGAAAAAACTTTCGCGCGACAGCTTGGCCCCGCGGATTTTACTTACAATCCACAAATCGGGTTCATCTCTCTGAATCAACCTTTGCAACCGGACGAAGTTCTCGCTGTTGCATTTCAATACAGTTACAACGGAAAGATCTTCCAGGTTGGCGAATTTTCGCAGGACGTTCCGCCAGACACTACAGTAAACCAGGGCGGTACTCAGAAAATTCTATTTCTGAAACTTCTCAAGGCTACATCGCAACGCACAAATCTTCCTCTGTGGGACCTGATGATGAAAAACATCTATTCTCTAAAAACGAAAGACGGAAGTTTTCTTTCAAGCATTCAGCCCGGCGACTTCAAATTGAATGTGCTTTATGAAGAACCGAGCCTCGGTCAAAAAAGATTTCTGCCTGAGGGTCCAAAGGAAGGTGTGCCGTTACTCACAGTGTTAAACCTCGACAGACTGAATGCACGTAGCGACCCGTTGCCTGATGGTGTATTCGATTATCTGGAAGGATTTACAGTGTTTTCATCACAGGCCCGAATCATCTTTCCATTGCTCGAGCCGTTCGGCCGCGACCTCGAAGCAACGGCGTTCCAGGGAAGTCCACAGGAACTGAAGAACGAATATGTTTACTACCCTCTTTACGACACCATCAAGGAAATCGCGAGGACCTTCGCAAATCTCAACCGGTATATCATCAGCGGGTATGCAAAGGGACAGTCTTCATCTGAAATACAATTGGGAGCATTCAACGTTCCTCCGGGTTCCGTAACGGTGTCGGCTGGTGGACAAATACTGAAAGAGAATGTCGACTACACAATTGACTACAATCTTGGAACCGTTCGCATCATCAATTCTGCGATCCTGAATGCAGGGCTACCGGTGAATGTGCAATATGAAAACAATGCAGGTTTCGGAATTCAACAAAGAAATTTTCTTGGGCTGAGGCTGGACTATATCGCAAAGGCAACGGCACGTGAATCGCTTTCGCTTGGTGCTTCGGTTGTGCGTTTGGGTGAGCGACCATTCTTTACTAAGACAGGATACAATGAGGACCCGATCAAGAATACGATGTATGGTCTCGACTTCAGCTATCGCACCGAAATGCCGCGTCTGACGCGCTGGCTCGACAAGTTGCCTTACTACAATACGAACGAGGTGAGTACGATGACCGCCTATGGTGAGGCAGCATTACTGAAGCCTGGTCACCCTTCGCAGATCGGCAAGGGAAGCAGCGGACTGATCTTCATCGACGACTTTGAGGGTTCACGAAATTCAATAGACCTGCGATTCCCTCTTGTCAGTTGGGGACTCGCATCAACACCGGCCGGCAATGGCTTATTTCCGGAAGCCACATTGCGTGATTCGGTCGAATACGGATTCAATAGAGCAAAACTTGCGTGGTACAATATTGAACCTGTATTGCAGGACAGGCGCAACACCAACAACCCGATTGACGACGATCTGATCAACGATCCACGCGTGCGACAAGTAAAGGTGACGGAGATATACCCCAACCGTACGCCCGATTTCGGCCAGGCTCAGCTGGTGACTTTTGACATGGCGTTCTATCCCACCGAAGCAGGTCCTTACAATTTCGCGAGCGATCCGGGCGAGATCGATGCCAACGGAAAGCTGATAAATCCGCGGAAACGATGGGGAGGTATTATGCGCGGGCTCGACCAGGTGGATTTTGAAACGGGTAATGTTGAATTCATCGAATTCTGGATGCAGGATCCTTATCTATTGAACCCTGCAAGTACCGGAGGACAACTGTATTTCAATCTCGGCAACATCTCAGAAGATGTGTTAAGAGATGGCAAAAGATTTTTCGAGAACGGCATCAGTGGTGCAGTGACGCAGGCAATTGAAGACAACGCAACGGTATGGGGTAAAGTGCCCGGTAATCCTATCCAGGTGACGCAGGCATTCAGTAATGATCCGGCAGACAGACCGCTTCAGGATGCCGGCTTCGATGGTCTTGCTAACGATGCCGAACAAACGAAGTTTCAGCAATACCTGACCCAGCTCCAAACAAATTTTGGTGCGAACTCGCCGGTGTTCCAACAGGCCGCCCAGGATCCATCGCACGATGACTTCAAAAATTACCGTGATGCGTCGTTTACCAACCGCAGCAGTATTCTCGAGCGTTATAAGAATATCAACAGTCCGCAGGGCAATTCGCCCGTTGCTTCGTCAGGTGATCAATTTGTAAGCGCATTCACACTCTATCCCGATCAGGAAGAATTCAACCGCGATAATACACTGAACGAATTGGAAGAATATTTCCAGTACCGAGTGGAACTGACACCGCAGGAACTCGATGAAGTGGGTAGGAATTTCATTACCGACGTAAGAACATTTACGCCGGCTGGCGGTGGTGTTGCTGAAAAATGGTACCTGTTCCGGATTCCCGTGGCACAATTCGAACAGAAGGTTGGAAACATTCCTGATTTCAAATCAATCCGTTTCATTCGCATGTTCCTCACCGGTTTCGAAGATTCGGTAGTGTTGCGTTTTGCGAAACTGGAGCTTGTGCGAAACACATGGCGCAGGTTTAATTATGAGCTTGATACCACAGGATCATACGAACTGATCCCGGCGAATTCACCAACAGGATTCAATCAGCTCGCAGTTAATATCGAAGAAAACAACTCAAGGTTGCCGGTGCCATACAAGACGCCACCCAACGTTATCCGTCAGCAGCAGCTGAGCAACAACAACGTAAACCTGTTGTTGAATGAACAATCACTGAGTATCCAGGTGTGCGACCTGCAGCAGGGTGATGTGCGTGGCGTATTTAAAACGTTGAACCTCGATCTGCGTCAGTATGGAAAATTGTTCATGTATACTCATGCTGAATCACGCGGGCTGACAGACGATATCAATGACAATGATCTGTATGCAGTGGTGCGTCTCGGTAACGACCTCATCAATAACTTTTATGAAGTAAGAATACCATTGCGAAAAACACCTTGGGGTTCTACCGGTGATGCTGAAATCTGGCCCATAGCCAACGATCTTGAACTGGACCTCGAACAATTGATTCAATTGAAGATTCGCAGGAACAATGCGTCTCCTCCGTCGCAATATTTCCGCGAAACCGGAACTGACGGTAAGGAATATGCGATTTTGGGTAATCCAAATCTTGGTGAAGTTCGGATATTCTTCCTGGGAGTGGAGAACAGGAACAGGCAAACCGCATGTACCGAAGTTTGGTTCAATGAACTGCGCCTCGGTGAACTGAACGAAAAAGGAGGCTGGGCGGCATTGGGTCGAATTGATTTCAAACTTGCCGATCTCGGAACATTGTATGTTTCCGGAAGCACAAGGAGCAGGGGTTTCGGAAGCATCGAACAACGCGTGAATGAACGCTCGCGTGAAGACTTCGCACAATTTGATGTAGCAACCAGCCTCGAGCTCGGTCGTTTGTTGCCTGCAAAAGCCGGAATTTCAATTCCGTTTTACGGCGGCATTTCAAAAACGATTGGAACACCGGAGTACGATCCATACGATCTGGATGTGCGTTTGCGAAGCAAACTTTCCGGCGCGCCGGTTTCAGACCGCGATTCGATACGGAACAATGCCGTTGATGTGCGGACAATCAAGACAGTAAACTTTACCAATGTAAAGAAGAACAACACGAGCGGGAAGAAGCAGAAGATTTATAGCATTGAAAATATCGATGTCAGTTATAGTTATTACAAAGAAGAACAACACAATCCTCTTATAGAAAACAATGAGGTGGTACGGCATCGAGCAGGGATCGGATACAATTACAGCGCTACGCCGAAATACTGGGAGCCTGTTAAACGGAGAATCCGATCCAAATCGCAGTGGTTTTCACTCTTCAGAGATATTAATCTGAATCCTGTTCCGAGTTTACTCGGATTTAGGGCCGACATCAATCGTCAATTCGGAGCATATCGCCCTCGAAATGTCGGTGGAGCAAAATTCGGATTGCCCGAAACCTTCGATAAGTATTTTACGTTCGACCGCATTTACAATTTGCGCTGGGATCTTACAAGATCATTGAACGTCGACTTCACTGCAACGAATCGTGCATGGGTAGACGAAGACTCCGGGCGTCTCGATAAAGAAAAGAAGAGAAGGATGTGGGATAATTTCTGGAAAGGTGGCCGGACGATCTCGTATCAACATTCCGCAAACCTTACTTATGTGTTGCCTACAGCGAAATTGCCTCTGCTCGACTGGACGACGTTGCGGGTCAGTTACGTTGCTTCATACAATTGGCTGGCAGCATCCCTGATTGCACGGAACCTTGGAAACACGCTCTCGAATCAACAACAGAAAAATGTAACTGGTGAGTTTGATCTGACGAGGTTGTATAATAAGTCGCGACTGTTGCGATCATTTGACGATGCGGCACCTGCTCCAACCACTCCGGAAAACAACAAGGCCGACACTGCAAAGGGAAAGAAGAAAAGGGATCCAAATGAGCCCATGGTAGTGCCAGGCGCGGTGAAGTTTTTAGGGAAGTTGCTTACCTCGTTGAAAAGGGTGAGTGTCAACTATTCGGAAAATGCAACGGCAACGATTTATGGTTATACCGATAGTACGCGGGTACTCGGGATGAATTTTAAATCGATGGCTCCGAGTCTGGCATATGTTTTCGGAAAGCAACCGGACACGACTTTCATCAACACACTGGCATCGAAAGGCCTCATCACCGGTGACCCGAATTTCAACTACCAGAATCAGCAGGACTATAACCAACAACTCACTATCAACGCCCAACTCGTCCCGATACGAGATCTTACCATCGATGTCAATGTTGATAAGACTTTCGGAAAGAGATACAGCGAATTGTATAAGGACACAACTGCCTTGGGATACAGCGGCAATTTCGCGAGGCTGAATCCATTTACGGGGGGCAGCTTCAGCATAAGTTATATTTCGTTTCAAACACTGTTTGAGAAGGTGAAGCCGAATGAAGTATCTGAAACTTTTCTGAAGTTCCAGGAATACCGCCGAGTGATTTCAGAGCGACTCAGTGCCTCAAACCCATATTCAGGTGGTACACAAACTGCAGACGGATATTATCTCGGTTATGGAAGATATGCGCAGGACGTTTTGTTGCCGGCATTTATCGCGGCATATACCGATAAGGACCCGAATAAAGTGGCCCTCATCAAACAAACGAATCCAAACATCAGGTCGAATCCTTTCGCCGGCTTGATTCCTAAACCAAACTGGCGGCTCACATACAACGGGTTATCGAGACTGAAAGCGTTTGAAAAACTGTTTTCAAGCTTTACTATCACGCATGGATATACGAGCAATCTCAGCATGAATAGTTTTCAATCGGCGTTGTTGTTCCGCGATGAAGAGCGGTTCGGGTATCCGGGGTTCATCGATACACTGACAGGAAATTACATCCCTTACTTCCTTGTGCCGAATATTACGATCAGTGAGCAGTTTGCACCGTTGCTTGATGTTGATATGCAGTTTACGAATCAGTTGAATGTTCGTCTTGAGTACAAGAAGTCGCGACAGTTGAGTTTGAGCCTCATCGATTTCCAGTTGAGTGAGGCAAGATCGACGGAGTTTACGATCGGTGCGGGATTCAGGAGAAGGGGCGCTTTTTCTTTCATCAGGTGGAAGGGTAAGCCGCTGGAAAATGATGCGGCGTTCAGGCTTGATTTAAGTTTGCGTGACGATGCAACTGCGAACAGTCGCCTCGACCAGTTGCAGGCGTTGCCGACTGCAGGTCAAAAGGTGATTACGATAAATCCTTCGATAGATTATGTGATCAGTAATCGCGTAAACATCAAATTTTACTTTGAGCAAAGAAGGGTTGAGCCAAAGATTTCAACCGCACCTCCGATTACGAACACAAGAGCGGGCGTTCAGATCAGGTTGGCGTTGACGCAGTAAGAGCTGTGGGCTTTGAGCTATGAGCTATGGGCTTTCAGCTATCAGCTGTCAGCTATCAGCGATGAATAAGTCAAGGACAATGTAACAAGTCAGTTTAGCAACGATGCGCAAAACCAAAGACAAAAAAACGCCGTTGCATTCAGAAGATGTGTCAATTGAACAGGGGCTTTGGGGGCGCAGTTACTGACAACTAAACGGCTGACAGCCGATAGCTGACAGCCGATACCCCAAAGCTCAAAGCCCACAGCTCATGGCTCACTGCTCAATAAAAAACCCCGCCTCTTGCGAAGCGGGGTAAGTCATTCATCAACACCAAACCAACATAAGGAATCACAGGATACGATTCAGGGGATAAAGTTCATGGTCGGTTTTCAAAGATTCGGATTTCAACAACACAACAGTTTAGGGTACTGATGCGGGGTTAGGGGTTATAAAAAATTTTTACAAGAAAAAGTAAGTTGACTGACATTGGATCTTAGCGTGGGTTTCATAGGAACTTGGAATACTTTGCTGGACGGTTATCTAAGGACATTGGATGCTGACGCGTTACTTCCTCGTCAATCAACTTATGAATCAAAAATATATGTGCATAACTATGTTAACAAGAGCATAACTCCCTGATTTGAATTGTTCAGTTTTTACGCGATGTATCGTAAGTTTTCATAGGAACAATCGTAGGTTTCTCAAATGCTGCGGACGTTCACAGCTGATTTTACCAAAACGGTATATTCCGAAATAGTATAAATTCGTACTTCTTCTATAGTAATTCTCAGGAAAAATTCCCATTTTGTGTCGGATTTGCCCTGACCTAAAATACAAACCGTATGAAACAACCAGAATCCGGCAACACTATTAAAGTGGCCATTGCAGATGATCATGCATTGTTCCGCGCCGGTGTTAAAACAGCCTTGTCCGTTAAAAGAGATGTAGAACTTATTGCGGAAGCCGATAACGGCATGCAATTGCTGAACCTTCTCAAGCACATCGAACCCGACGTAATCTTACTTGACATACAGATGCCGATCATGGATGGCATACAAACTCTTCCGGAGATCAAGAAACTGCGACCGGATGCGAAGGTGATCATCCTCTCTATGCACAATGATCATTCGATGATCTCGAAATTGATGGAGATCGGTGCAAACAGTTACCTCACCAAAAATTCGGATTCGGAAACAATTTACCAGGCAATCAAGACCTGCTTCGAAAGTGAATTCTTCTTCAACGAACTTACCAACAAGGCGCTGCTAACAGGATTGCGTACAAAGAGAACTGACGCATACGGTGTGCAGGAAGCTGAATTGTCGGAAAAAGAATTGCGCGTGCTGAAATTGATGTGTGAAGAAAAAACGACAAAGGAAATTGCAGACATCGTTGAGATCAGTCCGCGTACCGTTGAAGCGATCCGCGACAAACTCAAGACAAAGACAGGTGCCAAGTCAATGGCAGGACTTGTGATGTATGCAGTGAAGAATGGGATTGTTGATGAAGCGAGGTAAAGACAGAGTTGACAGTTGACAGTTGACAGTTGACAGTTGACAGTTGACAGTTGACAGTTGACAGTTGACAGTTGACACAGAAATATAGGGTGCAAAGATTGCTTCTTTATGCTACAACCCAGAAGAAATTTAAAGCAATGGTTCGCAGCCGATAGCTCATAGCTCATAGCTCACAGCTCACAGCCTAAAGTTGATCCTTTACGGGCCTACACACTCTTCAACACCTCATTCATACTTCTCACAGCATCCGCGCTCTTATTGAACAGTGCCTGTTCTTCCGCGCTCAATTTGAACTCAACTATTCTTTCCCAACCGGATTTTCCAATTACGACAGGAACACCAAGGCAGATGTCCTGCTGACCGTATTCGCCTTCAAGAGAAACGCAGCATGTAAATAATTTCTTTTCGTCTCTTACAATGCTTTCAACGAGTGCGGCGCCGGCTGCTCCAGGTGCATACCATGCTGATGTGCCGATCATTTTTGTAAGTGTCGCGCCGCCAACCATCGTATCCGCAACAATCTTCTTTTGTTCTTCTTCGCTCAAAAACTGTGTAACAGGAACGCTGTTCCATGTCGCCAGCCGGATCAGAGGGATCATTGTGGTATCTCCGTGACCACCGACTACTACAGCGTTCAGGTCATTGGGCGAACAGTTGAGCGCCTGACTCAGATAACATTTGAACCTTGCACTGTCGAGCGCACCGCCCATGCCAATTATACGATGCTTCGGAAGTCCGAATGATGTGAGCGCTAGATACGTCATCGTATCCATCGGGTTGCTGATCACAATGATGATCGCATCCGGCGAATTCTTCAATATATTTTCGGTTACACCCTTCACGATGCCGGCATTGGTGCCGATCAATTCTTCTCTTGTCATTCCCGGTTTACGGGGAAGGCCCGATGTAATTACAACCACCGAACTTCCTGCGGTCTTTGAATAGTCGTTGGTGCTGCCTGTGATCTTCGTATCGAATCCGAGGAGAGCGGCTGTCTGCGTCATATCAAGTGCCTTGCCTTCTGCAAGTCCTTCCTTGATGTCGAGCAGCACGAGTTCTTCGGCAAGTTCTTTTCTGGCGATATTATCTGCGCAGGTTGCGCCTACTGCGCCGGCACCAACAACTGTTACTTTCATTGTCTTTGATTTTGAAATTGAATCGCGGCAAAGGTAACCGTGCAGACGTTTGGGTCAAAATGGAAATTAGGTGGTTGGTAAGCTAAGGTTTGTTGTGAGCTACGGGCTTTGAGCTATGAGCTTTGAGACACAAATGTTAACTACGATACGTAATGGATGATAGCCGACAGCTCATAGCTCAAAGCCCGAAGCCAACGCTCAGCGTCCCTTCACAAAAACCCTTTGCCTGATGCTTTGGGAATTTCCAATGACCTGTACTTCATAATAGCCACGCAGCCCCGACGGGAGTTGAACATTGAGAGTTCCGGTTCTGCCGGAAAGATTCTGTTTCCAGATTTCTCGTCCCTGCATGTCTATCAGCCGTAGTGCGTTGTAAGACGACGTGAGATTCAGCCGGAGCATTCCGTTCGTAATAATGTTAGGTGCAACAAGCGAATTCGTGGTGATCGGCGCAGGGTTCATCACAAGCAATTTAGAGTACTCAAACTTGCTATCCTTATCAACAATGCGCAGCCGGTAGAATGTTTTTGTATTAATCTTAAAGTTGTGCGTAAAAGAATATTCCTTCCGGCCTGCGGCTGCAACTGACCCTGCGGGTGAAAAATCTATTCCATTCAAACTGTATTCGACATTGTATGTTTCCACGTTTTGTTCTTCTTCCGTTATCCATTTCAATAAGACCGATTCGGTCTTTTGCTCGCCACTGAATCCGGTGATCTTCACAGGTACCGATGTCAGTGCCTGAACACTGTAAACGGTGCCACTCAGTGCAAGCATCAGCAATTCACCCGATTCGGTTTCGCCGAACGAAACTATAGCGGAAGGAACATTTTGATTTTGAAGAGTGACTGTCCACCCGCCGGAACCATCCGGGCCGATGGACCATGCATTGCCGGACTGGTAATCTGCCATAATATAATAGCCGTACATACGCGGGTAAGTAGCTCCGCGATATACATATCCACCCGTAACCGAGATTCCGCCGGTTGCGCTCGGTAAGTTTTCCCTCGGATAATCAAAAATCGGAGCGAGGTATGCGGAGGCAGGCTGGCAACCTGTTGTGATGTGCGGATTCGTCCCTTCATAACAGCGCCATCCGAAGTTGTAGCCGCCGGGAGTGCCGGCCGGAACAAAGTTCACTTCTTCTCTTGTGGACTGCCCTACGTCTGCGAGCCAAATGTCGCCGGTCAGGCGGTCAAAACTCCACCGCCATGGATTGCGCAACCCGAACGCGAAAATTTGTTCGGCAGTATCAACGTTGAACGCATAAGGATTATCGTTAGGAATCGAATAATAGGGAGATGCTGCAAAATTGTCGACGTTGATACGTACAAGTTTGCCCATCAGACTATCGGGTCGTTGTGCGTAGTTCTGGGGATCATTGCCTCCTCCTCCATCACCGACACCGAAATATAAATGCCCATCTGGGCCAAAGTTTAATTTGCCGCCATTGTGATTTGTTTGGTTGATATTCTTGTCGATCGCAAGTAATACCGTTTTTGATTCTGGATCAGCGGAATCGGGATCCGAAGCCAGACGTTGATACCTTGCCAGCTCGATACGAAAGTTTGGCACCTCATTAGGATCGCTTTCAGGGACGGTATAATACACGAAGAAATATCCGTTATTCTCATAATCCGGATGGAACGCCATACTCAACAAACCTGTTTCGCCTCCAGCTCTTATAGGACTAATGGTCAGGAATACTCCTATCGAATCGAATGATGAGGAATATACCTTGATAGTTCCGCCTCTTTCAACTACGTATATCTTGCCGGATCCATCCGCTGCATTGACAATGTCAACCGGAGCGGATAAACCTGAAGTGATAACAGGATCGAATGTCAGGACAGGCTGGGCGTGTGTTGTAGCCGAAATAACGAGGCAGGCAAGAGCAAGCGCTCTGGCAATTAGTTTTGGCATGGAAGGCATAGATGGAGGTTTTGGCGTAGAAATCACTGCAAAACAAGTGCCGTGTGTTGCAAAAATTTTTTGCCGGCGTTGTCCGATCCTTCTTTTACCATTCGTAGTAACTCGATACATTTAGTTCACCTCAAAAAATTGATTTATGAAAGAGTTCGTGCTCATTTTTCGCAACAACACAGAAGTTCCGCCTTTTTCACCGGAAGAAATGCAGGCGAACATGCAACAATGGTTTGCATGGGTAGACGATCTGAAGTCGAAGGGTCTTTACATCAGTGGAGAGGCGCTAACACCCGAAGGCAAGCGCGTTTCAGGTGCGAAGCCTGTCATTACCGACGGTCCGTTTGCAGAAAGCAAAGAAGTTGTTGGAGGCTTTTTTGTTGTCAAAGCAAATTCGTTCGACGAGGCTGCCGAGATCGCGAAGTCCAGTCCTGATCTTTCGATAAAAGGTTCTGTAGAGGTACGGGAAGTAATGAAGTTCTGATGGACGTTGCTTCTACCACATCAAAGCTTGCAGATCATCTTTTCCGGCACGAATCGGGAAAGATGATCTCGGCATTGACGCGGTTGTTCGGCATGCATAATCTGCAAATGGCCGAAGATGTGGTTCAGGACGCATTTGTAAAGGCAGTTCAATTATGGAAGCTTGATAAGATTCCGGAAAACCCGTCTGCCTGGCTAATGACGACCGCGAAAAACAAAGCGATCGATATCATACGTCGACAGCAAAATTTTTATCAATATTCGATTGAAGCCGGAACTCAACTCGAACAACATGCGGAAGAATTTGTCAATACTATTTTTCTCGACACGGAAATTCGCGACTCAGAGCTGCAGCTGATCTTCGCGTGCTGTCATCCTCATCTCAAACCGGAAGATCGCATTGCATTAACGCTGAAACTTGTGTCCGGTTTCAGTGTTCAGGAAATATCCCGGGCCTTGCTATCCAATGAAACGGTTATTGCAAAGAGAATTTATCGGGCGAAGGAATCCATCAGGATCAACCGGATAAGCCTTGAAAGTCCTGCAGGGCATGAGCTTCACGAACGTATCGATACTGTTCATACCATTCTATACCTGATGTTCAATGAAGGGTATGCTTCCCAAAAATCCGAAGAACCGATACGCCGCGATCTCTGCGTTGAAGCGATGCGACTTTGTCTGCTTATTACCGAACATCCTTCATTTCAACTGCCTTCTTCCTGTGCGCTGCTTTCACTGATGTGCCTGCACGCTGCGCGGTTTGAGAGTCGCATCTCTGCGGATCAAAGCATTATTCAACTCGCGGATCAGGATCGCTCGAAGTGGGACGAGGAACTGATCAGCCTCGGATATGCATATCTTAACAAATCATCCAACGGTGAAGAGCTCACACCATACCATATTGAAGCGGCGATTGCAGCAGAACATTGTCTGGCGCCGTCGTTTGCGGAGACGAACTGGAAACGAATGCTCGATCTGTATAATTTACTTGTGATAAAAAAGGACGAGCCAACGGTTCGGCTCAACCGCGCCGTTGTGCTCTCGTATGTTTACAACGCGGACGTTGCAATCAGCGATATACTTCAGATTGATGATGCGACGAGATTATTGAATGAACAGTATCTGTTTGCAGCTGTGCTTGGAGAAATGTATTTAAGAAACGGAGATATGGTGAATGCACATAAATATCTGAACAACGCGATGGGTCTTACGAATTCTAGTGCGGAGAAGAAGCTTTTGAATGAGAAGATGAGAGTGATAGGCGAAAAGCCTGCCCGAATCGGCGATAGCCGAGGCGGGTGAAAACGCAAAAGGAAAAAGCCCTGCCCGAATCCGCGTTGGCGGAGGCGGGTGAAAACGAAAAAAATGAAAAAGGTAAAAGTGAAAAGGTGAAAATAAAAAGCCTGCCCGAATCGGCGATAGCCGAGGCGGGTGAAAAGTGAAACAACCGGCTGTTCCCGACACCCGATACCCGACACCTGATACCCGAATCACCCCCCCTTCATCGCCAACGCCGCTATCGCCTCAACATCCTGTTTGTTCATACAATTGAAATGTCCGAGCGGGCATTTATGACGGCCATGCTTTGAACAGGGTTGACACAACATGCCGGGTACTATGATATTTGTGTATGGCGAACGGTCAGGTGTAACCGAAGTTCCATAATATGGTTCAAGGCCAAGCACCGGTGATGTGCTTCCCCAAATCGCCAGCACCCGTTTTCTGAATGCGGCAGCAATGTGTTGCAAGCCTGTATCGTGCGAGATCACCAGCTTCGCTCTACGAACAAGATCTGCCGACTCATTTAGCGTGAACTTACCGCAAGCATTATAAACTTTGCCATTGCCTTCCAACGCGAGTGTGTCCCCAAGATCTTTTTCTTCTTTACCACCCAGCAGTATCACCGGATGTTCGATTGCGGCGCACAACCGGCGCAGCTGATGCAGCGGCAACCGCTTTGTTGAATAAGAGGCACCTATCACGATCGCAATGTAGCCTGCATGATGTGAGGCAGGGATATCCGTTTCCTTCACCTTGTCTGATTCAGATAGATAATATTCAACGCCTTTCCCGTCATCAACAATTCCAAATCGCTTCACTGTTTCGAGGCTGCGTTGCGTAATATGACTGATGCGAATGAAACGAAACCGGAGTCCGATGAGCAAAAACTTTTTCAGGTTCTCTTTCTTCACGACACACGCTTCGATGCCCAGTGCTCTCCTGATCCTGCCAGAACGAAGGTTGTTATGGAGATCGATGACGTAATCGAATTCTTCCGCTTTAAGTTGCTCGATGAGTTCGTCAAGCGAAGCTCCGAGGGAATGAATGCGATCGATGTAGGGATTGTTCTGTACAACCGGACGAAAACCTTCTTTCGTTACAAAGTGAATTTCCGCGGTAGGCATTTGCACTTTAAGACAACGTATGACCGGAGTGGTCAATACAATATCGCCGATCGAGGAAAATCTGATGACAAGGAATTTCATCGGTGTGGGGTGGGCATCTTACGTTTCAACGAAGTTCAGATCCTTATGGAAAGTTTCTTCAGTGTACCAGGCCGCGATCAACGTAATCACCATTACAATGATACCTGTGGTTACGCCGCTTCGCACAAGACTCCAACCGAGTGTGTCCTGAAATAGGTTCTTAAACATGAGGTTGATCAATGGCAACGCCCCGCGAACCATATTCGGAATCGTGGTTGCCGCCGTTGCCCGAAGGTTGGTGCCAAACTGTTCGGCCCCCATTGTCACAAAGATCGCCCAGAACCCTGTACTGAAGCCAAGTGCCGCACATATCGCATACATCGTGGCGTCGTCGTCATTGAAATCGCTGAAGAATAGAAAGCCCGAAATAATGCATAGCAAATAAAAGAGGTACAGCGTCTTTTTCCTGCTTTTGAACAACTGACTGATCAATCCACTTAGAATATCGCCAATCGCGATAGCCGCGTATGCAAACATGATCGCTCGTCCGGATTCAATTGAGTTTGCTCCGTAAAATTCGGTAGCGAACCGGTTGCTCAGGTTCACAAGTACCCCGATCACGAACCATGTTGGCAAGCCGATCAGTATTGCAAGAATGTATTTGCGGAATCGTTTTGAGTTGTTGAAGAACATGAGGATGTTGCCTCTTGAAACATCCTGCTGCTTCACTGCGTGATACATGCCGCTTTCTACTACGCTGATCCGCAATATCAGCAGAACGATACCCAATACTCCGCCAATCTTGTAACAGAGTCGCCAGTCGTTGGTGAATTTGTAAATGAAATAGGCAAGCACTGCCCCGAACAATCCGATTCCTGCAACGAGTGATGTGCCGATCCCTCGTTTTCTTTTCGGTAGCAATTCACTTACCAGTGTGATTCCTGCTCCAAGTTCGCCGGCCAGTCCAATGCCCGCTATGAAACGTGCAGCGGCATATTGCTGAATGGTTTCGACGTATCCTGTCAGGAAGTTCGCGACCGAGTACAGCAATATCGATCCGAACAACACACTGAGCCTGCCTTTCCTGTCGCCCATGATCCCCCACACGATCCCACCGATCAGAAGCCCGATCATCTGCCAGTTGATAATAAGTGTGCTGGCTGAGATCATTTCGCTATCGGTAACATTCAAAGCGCGCAGGCTCGGCTCCCTAACAATCGTGAACAGCAACAGATCATAGATGTCGACAAAATATCCAAGCGCACCAACGATTACAGGAATGGAGAAAACACCGAATTCCTTTTGGTTCATTATTCAGAAGAATTGAGTGGATTTGCCGGGTCTTTTTTCTTTCCAAACAACAATTTATAGAGAATCGGGGCAGTGGTGACAAGTACGATTCCGAGCACGATCATTTCGAGGTGTTCCTTCAGGTCGTAATTGTAATTCTCCATGAAGAATTTTTGCAGATAGTGACCGGCAGCCAGCATCGAGGCGGTCCATGCTACGGAGCCGACAACATTGTAAAAGCCGAACTTTTTTCTGTCCATGTTCACAATTCCGGCCACGATAGGAGCGAACGTGCGGATCAGCGGCAGGAACCTTGCAAACACAATTGCGCCTCCTCCATGTTTGTCGTAGAATTCTTTTGCCTGGTGCAGGTATCGTTGTTTGAAGAGGAAGCGATCCTTCCAAGTGAACATCGCCGGTCCGATCTTCTTCCCAAACCAAAACCCAACCGTATTGCCGAGGATACCTGCGATTGCAGTGAGCGAAATGACCAGCAAAAGGTTCATTAGATCATTGCCTGTATCGTAAAATGATGCGGCGAGTTGTGAGCTGAATATACCGGATACGAACAATAGCGAATCGCCGGGAAGAAAGAATCCTGCGAACAAACCGGTTTCGGCAAATATGATAAACAACACGAGCCATAGCCCGCCATTGTCGATGTAAAATTGAGGCTGCAGAAGCTGAGTCCAGTTGAAATCGAGCAGTATCATTTCCAGCATGAAATCGGTATTAACGTATTAACCGGCTGCAATTTAGGGGCAAAAAATTTGCTATGGTGCGTTTTCAAGTTCTCCTTCCCATTTGCTTACCGCACTTGTTGCCAGTGCGTTTCCTAGCACATTTGTCATACTTCGGAACATGTCGCAAAAGTGATCGATCGGAAGGATCAATGCGATTCCTTCGGGTGGAATATTAAACATGGCACAGGTGGCAGTGACCACAACAAGCGAAGCGCGCGGCACGCCGGCGATGCCTTTGCTTGTCAACATCAACACAAGAAGCATCGTAAGTTGCGTTCCGGTATCGAGATCAATTCCGTATGCCTGCGCAATCGCAATGCTCGCAAACGTCATGTACATCATGCTTCCGTCCAGATTGAATGAGTAACCTAACGGCAGGATGAATGCAACGATTTTGTCGCGGCATCCGAATCGTTCCAGTTCTTCGGTGAGTTTGGGAAACACAGCTTCGCTGCTGGTTGTGCTGAATGCGATCAACAATGGTTGCGCAATTCTTCGAAGCAGCACCGGAAGTCTGTTGCGCAGTATCAGAAAACCCACAAGCAGCAGCAGCGCCCACAGAACTGCAATACCAATCAGGAAGTACAACAGATAGTAGCCGTAGAATGCGAACACTTCAAGTCCCTTCGTTGCGATAACTGCGGCAATTGCGCCGAACACACCGATCGGAGCGAATTTCATGACATAGCCTACCATCTTCAGGATGATGTGAGATATTGCATCCAGCGCTTTGAGAACCGGTTTCGCATAATCGCCAATGGACGTCATTGCTATGCCGAAGAAGATACTAAAGACTACGATCTGAAGGATCTCGTTGGTAGCCATCGCTTCGATCACACTTTTCGGAAACACATGCTCCACAAACTTTGCAATCGAAAACTCTTGCGTTTTTCCGATAAGGTCCTTTGCCCCCGCTGTATCAGCGTTCGACAAGTCGATGGCTGCGCCGGGTTCGAAGAAATTTACAAGCACCATGCCGATGAGTAGGCTGGCGAGAGACGCCGAGATGAACCATAAGAGTGCTTTGCCGCCAACGCGTCCAACGGATTTGAGATCGCCAAGTTTGGCGATCCCCACCACGAGAGTTGAAAACACTAGCGGAGCTATGATCATCATCACCAGCCGGAGGAAAATGGTTGTAAGCAACCTGATGTTAACCGAAAATTTGGCGATGAATTCTGCCGAACTATTTTCATGAACAATGTACCCTGCAACAATGCCGAGTGCCATTGCGACGAGAATGTAAATCGTTAGTCTGTTGTTCTTCATCTGAGTACCTGCCGATTGATGCGGGTGTGCAAGATAATCCTATTTGTATTTGGGCTTTTGCCCGACTTCGGTTATGGGTCTGGGATATTAGTTTATGAAGGAATCATTATCTTTCCTCGTCATCTAAAGTAAACATCAATCAATAACAACAGTATGAGTTTGTTTCGAAGGAAATCGCTTGACCTTTTGCTTGCACAGGCTGCTGATTCGGAAAAAGGATTGAAGAGAACGCTGGGCGCTGCCAATCTCGTTGCGCTTGGAATTGGTGCCATCATTGGTGCCGGTTTATTTGTGAGGACCGCGGCGGCTTCGGCCGATGCTGCCGGTCCGGCGGTGACCCTCTCATTTGTTGTTGCTGCAATCGGTTGTGCATTCGCGGGACTTTGTTATGCAGAGTTTGCCGCTTCCATCCCAATAGCAGGAAGTGCTTATGCGTATTCATATGTTACTATGGGAGAACTTGTGGCATGGATCATCGGATGGGCGCTCATCATGGAATATGCACTTGGCGCCGCAACTGTGTCGATAGCCTGGAGCGAATACTTAAATAAATTATTCGGCGGGCGAATACCGTATGAATGGTGTCACTCGCCCTTTGAGAGTCTGCATATTGTAACCGGTGAAGCGAATCTGCGGGCGATCGGGGCCTTTGATCCGGGACTGTTGAAAGGAGCAAAGGAAGGCATGCTGCTCCTGACCGAAGAGCAAATGAAGATCCTTCCGGCAAATCTGACTTCAAACGTCACGAACTCCTACGGAATCATGAATGCTCCGGCTCTCATCATCCTGCTGCTTTTAACACTGTTGTTGATAAGGGGAACGCAGGAATCCGCCTTTGTTAATGCAATCATTGTATTTATCAAGGTGGCTATTGTGTTGTTGTTCATCATACTTGGCTGGCAATTCATTAACCCGGCTAATCATACTCCGTACATGGTTCCAGAGGGAACACCCGGACATGAAGGCGTCTTCAAACACGGATGGGGAGGCGTTCTGGGAGGTGCCGCCATTGTGTTCTTTGCATTTATCGGTTTTGACGCGGTGAGTACCGCTGCCCAGGAGGCAAAAAATCCCAAGAGGGATATGCCCATCGGCATCATCGGATCGCTGATCGTTTGTACAATATTATATGTGCTGTTTGCTCACGTGCTGACCGGCGTTGCGAACTGGCAGGAGTTCAAGACCGCAGGAAAGGAAGCATCGGTCGCATACGCCATCGACAATTACATGCCGAAGTACAGATGGTTATCCGACAGTGTAACTGTTGCGATCCTTGCCGGGTTCTCATCCGTGATCCTCGTGATGCTTCTTGGTCAGAGCCGGATATTCTATACAATGAGTAACGACGGTCTCATTCCAAAAGCATTTGGAGTACTGCATCCGAAATTCAAAACGCCGTACAAGGCAAACTGGATTCTCTTTCTGTTCGTAGGGGCCTTTGCAGCATTTGTACCTGGCGATGTCGCCGGTGATCTTACATCATTCGGAACATTATTCGCATTCGTGCTCGTAAGTATCGGCGTTTGGATCATGCGAGTAAAGAATCCAAATACTCCAAGGCCGTTTAAGACGCCGCTGGTACCATTGGTTCCGATACTCGGGGCGCTGATCTGTTTGGGGATGATCGTTGCGCTTGACGCGCAAACGCTGAAGGTTGCGATGATCTGGATGGCGATCGGACTTGTGGTTTACTTTGTCTACAGCCGGAAAGCATCAAAGCTGAACCGCGGAGAATAGAAGCTTGTGATTTAAAAAGCAAAATTTAGTTGAAAGTTGAAAGTTGAAGGTTGAAGGTGAATACAGTGAATGCAGTCATTGACCTTCTCTTACCTTCTAGTTTGAACCGGCCCTCGCGGAAGAGGAGTCCGTTGGGCTTTTAACTTTCAACCTTCAACTTTCAACTGTCAACTCTTTCTTTTCTATGGGTCGAATATTTGAAGTACGTAAAGCCACAATGTTTGCGCGATGGGACCGCATGGCAAAGCAGTTCTCGCGTATCGGAAAAGAAATTGCCATCGCCGTCAAGAGCGGCGGGCCCGATCCGGATACCAACCCTGCGCTTCGCCGCTGTATGCAGAACGCCAAGAGCGTGAACATGCCGAAGGACAGGGTGGAGTCGGCCATCAAACGCGCCCTCGGAAAGGACACCGCTAACTTTGAGGAGATTCTTTATGAAGGATATGGTCCCCACGGAGTGGCGATACTTGTTGAAACGGCAACCGACAACCCTACAAGAACCGTTGCGAACATACGTGCCCATTTCAACAAAGGGAATGGAACGCTTGGAACCAGCGGAAGCGTAAGCTTTCAATTCAAAAAAATGGGTGTGTTCAAACTGAAGCCTGAAGGTCTGAATACCGAGGAGATGGAATTTGAACTGATCGATTTCGGCCTGGAAGAAATGGGCGAAGGCACCGGAGAGAATGGCGAAAGTGTTCTGGTTTTGAGAACCGCGTTTAATGACTTTGGGAATATGCAAAAAGCTCTCGAAGAGAAAGGCATTCAGCCACTGAGTGCCGAGCGTGAGTGGATCCCTACAGTAACCGTAGAGCTTCCGGAAGATCAGGCACAGGAAGTTCTAAAGCTGGTCGACAAACTCGAACAGGACGATGATGTGCAGAAGGTGTTTTACAATCTTAAGTGAGTAAAATTTAAGTGTGGCTTTCAGCTTTCGGCTGTCAGCTGTCAGGTATCGGCTGTCAGGTATCAGCCGTCAGCTATCAGCTGTCAGCTATCAGATTATTCCGCGTACCTTGGCGTCCTTCGCGTCCTTTGCGGTGAATGGCTTTTCCTTCTTTCACCCGCCTCGGCTAACGCCGATTCGGGCAGGGCTTTTCCCTTATTACTTATTCTTTCATCATTTCCATCACCGCCTCTACTATTTGCTCTGTATTCGGTTTGCTGAAATAGTCTCCATCCGTTCCGTAACTCGGCCGGTGGTCGGCACCGGTTATTGTCCTTGCCGCAACATCCAGCCATCGATACCCGCCATGTTTCTCCAACACCATGTTGAACATATATCCCGCAGCTCCGCCAGGAACATCCTCATCTATGAATAAAATCCGGTTGGTTTTTTTCAGTGAAGCAAGTATCGTCTGCGGCCTGTCGAACGGAAGCAATGTCTGAACGTCTATGATCTCACAACTGATATCGTGTGCCGCCAAAACCTGTGCTGCTTCGTCGATGATGCGCAACATACTGCCGTATGAAACGATCGTTACATCGTCACCTTCGCGGAGAATTTCCGGAACGCCAAGTGCCACACGATACTCGAGTAAATTGGAAGGCATTTTTTCTTTCAGCCTGTATCCGTTCAATGCCTCGATCATGATCGCCGGATCGTTGCCCTGCAACAACGTATTGTAGAGTCCGGCCGCCTGCACCATGTTTCGTGGAACACACACAAAAAATCCGCGAAGAGAATGGATGATCATACCCAACGGTGAGCCGCTGTGCCATATACCCTCCAGACGATGTCCACGGGTGCGTACAATGAATGGACAGCTCTGCCGGCCCTTTGTGCGCCAGTGCATGGAAGCAGCATCATCGCTGAGCGTTTGAAGTCCATACAACATGTAATCCAAATACTGAATCTCTGCAATCGGCTTAAGGCCGCGCATCGACAATCCAATGGCCTGACCTACGATAGATAATTCACGAATACCGGTATCGAAGATGCGGTGCTCACCGAACTTCAGTTGCAATCCCGCAAACCCCTGGTTTACGTCACCGATCTTTCCTACATCTTCTCCGAAAGCAACAACATGCTTGTTGTGTTGAAAGAGGAGATCGAAATAGCGGTTGAGGATTTCGTATCCATTCAACAACGGTGCTTCCCTGTCGAACCGCAGCGGTACCGGTTGAATATTCAACGGACTTTTCGGCGACTCATCATAAAGATTTGTCCGGTATGAATCATAGCCATTGCGCCGAAGTGTTTCGTAATATTTCTTTAGTTCTTCAGCCTGCGGAGACCCTGCCGCATGTAATAGCGAATTGTACAGCGCTTTCAATATGTCTTTTCGTTGCGGTTCGCGGTTCGCTTTGAGTTCAGCGCGTAATTTGGCGATGTGCCCACCCATGTCGACGCCGCCTGCAATCAATTCATCGAGCAGTTCGATGGCACGTTGCACTTCCTGTTTGAGAGGTTCTATGAATTTCGTCCACGCCTCCTGCCGGCCTTTCCTTACAAGCTGTTTTGCTGCAAGCTCGATCGACGACAATTCTTCTTCACTCGCAAGCGCATTCTCCAGAATCCACTCCTTCATTTTCCTGTTCGCGTCCCAGTCTCTTTCCCATTGAAGACGGTCCGGGGTCTTATAACGTTCATGACTACCCGAAGTTGAGTGGCCCTGCGGCTGGGTAACTTCTTCAACGTGGAAAATGGCCGGTACGTGCGTTTCGCGCATCTCGCGGATCGCATATTCGAACGTTTCGCAAAGTCCCGCGTAATCCCATGCTTTCACTTTATAAATATGGAGGCCATTCGTTCCTTCTTTTTTTGCAAAGCCTTTCAGCGCTTCAGAGATGGAACCTTTGGTTGTCTGATATTGTCGCGGCACGGAGATTCCATAGCCGTCATCCCAAATAAAAATCGCCAAAGGAACCTGCAGCACACCGGCAGCATTTACGGTTTCCCAAAAGTGACCTTCAGAAGTAGATGCATCACCAATGGTGCAAAAACATATTTCATTTCCGTCGCGGCTCAGGTGGGTGAGATCCTGTAAGTCGGGGTTGTGTCTGAATAATTTTGATGCGAGGGCGAGACCGAGTGATCTTGGCATTTGTGCAGCAGTTGGCGCAAGACCGGCTGCAATATTCTTCCTGTTGACGAGATCGCCCCACGTGCCGTCGGCATTTACTATGGGTGTAGCAAAATGCGAGTTCATTTGCCTGCCGCCGCTATGCGGGTCGTTTGCGGTGTCGGGATCGGCATAGAGTTGTGAAAAAAACTCTTCGATCGTAGCTTGTCCGGTCGCAAACGCGATCGTTTGATCACGGTAGTATCCGGACAGGAAATCGCCGTTTTGAAAAAATTTACTTGCGGCAACCTGGGCCACTTCCTTGCCATCGCCGAAGATGCCAAATTTTGCTTTGCCGGTGAGCACCTCTCTTCGGCCAAGTAGACTCACTTCGCGGCTTTCGCAACAAAGGCGGTAGTCGTTGAGTACTTCTTTCCGGAAACTTTCGAACGACAACTTTTCGGTCGAGGTCAGGTCGTTTGTGTCCGCATGATTCATGCGGCAAACGTAGGGAATTTTGTGAGTTGAAGTGGGTTCAAGGTTCAACGTTCAAGGTTGAATGTTGAAGGTTGAAAGTTGAAGGTTGAAAGTTAATATCCCTTTCCAGCTCAGCCGGGACGGGGAAGGGGTGGAACTCGCAATTGAAACTTACGAGTTCAAACTTCAAAGCAATTGCCCGAGACCCGACACCTGATACCCGACAGCTGATAGCTGACAGCTGATAGCCGACAGCTGATAGCTGATAGCTGACACCCAAAGCTGCTCTCAAACGATCTGGCACCAGCGTTAACTTTTCCCTCCGCAAAATTAATTTGCCTTCAAAACGTTATTCTTAATTTTGAACTCATCGCATGATCAGACTCAAATTCATCGTCATCCTACTACTAGCCGTTGGTTTTCAGGCGGCTGGGCAGGCAGTTGCCAAAGCGGAGCCGAAACTTTCAATGAAAGAACCACATTTCGATTTCGGTACCATCAGGCAGGGCAGGCCGGTAACGCATAAGTTTGAAGTGGTGAACGACAGCTCCGATACCCTGCGGATTGAAAGGGTGCAGACTTCTTGCGGATGTACGACTCCGGAATGGAGTTCTGACCCGATACCACCCGGCAAATCTTCTTATGTAACAGTGGGTTACAATGCAGAGGCCCAGGGCGAATTCAACAAATATGTAGCGATCCATTATGCGCAGGGAAAAACCCTCAATTTTCAAATCCGTGGCAATGTTTTTGCCGCTCCGACAACCCCGGCGCCGCCAAACGCATCTATCAGTTTACTAAAACAATAAATCGGTTAATATGAAAAATTTCATGCTTACTCTTTTCGCGGTAGTGATGTCAACAGCACTATTTGCACAAAACGCTGCCGAAAAGAAGGCGGAAGACGTAATCAAGTTTAAAGAAACCACTTACAATTTCGGAAAGATCAAGCAGAACGTTCCGGTGACGCATGATTTCAGTTTTACAAATGCCGGCGACAAGCCTCTTGTAATTGAAACCGCAACTGCTTCTTGTGGATGCACCACTCCGGTATGGCCGCAAACTCCGGTTGCAAAAGGTAAGTCCGATAAAATAACCGCAGGTTTCAATGCTGCTGCACCCGGCGCCTTCACAAAGCAGATCACTGTTAAGATTGCTGGTATCGAAGCTCCTACTCAGATCACCATCACTGGTGAAGTGTTGAATGCTGAAGAATACGCGAAGTACGAAAAGGAGAAAGGCAAATCAACCAAGGCCGGTGGAAAATAACTTCATTAAGTAATTATTGTATAGCCCCATGCGAGTCATGGGGTTTTTTATTTGGTGACGTTTCGCCCGAACGGTACTTGCGTATCTTTGTCGTATGCCAGATATCAGCAAGCGCGGCGACGTTATGCCCGCATCGCCCATAAGGAAACTGGTGCCATACGCGGAAGCTGCAAAAAACCGCGGCACGAAAGTGTTTCACCTCAACATCGGTCAACCGGATATTGTAACACCGCCGTCGATCCTTGACGCCGTTCGGCGTTCCAATTTCACTATTCTCGAATACAGTCATAGTGCCGGAAACGAATCATACCGGCGAAAGCTCGCGCAATATTATCAACGGCTTGGTGTTCCGGTGCAGCATAATGAGATCATCATAACAACCGGTGGTTCCGAGGCGATCCAGTTTGCGTTCATGGCTTGTCTCGATGCCGGCGACGAAGTCATCATCCCTGAACCCTTTTACGCGAATTACAATGGATTCGCCGTGGCAGCAGGTGTTGTTGTGCGACCCATACCTTCAGCCATCGAAACCGGGTTTGCTCTTCCTCCGATCGCAGAATTTGAAAAGATCGTCGGTCCGAGAACGAAGGCGATCATGATATGTAACCCGAGCAATCCAACCGGATATCTCTATAGCAACGAAGAGCTCGAAGCTCTCAGACAATTGGTTTTAAAACACGACCTGTACCTGTTCTCTGATGAGGCTTACCGCGAATTCTGTTATGAAGGCCAACACACAAGTTGCATGCAACTGCGAGGACTCGAGCAGAACGTTGTGCTGATGGATACCATTTCAAAACGGTACAGCGCCTGTGGAGGTCGTATCGGCGCTTTCATAACCAAAAACCAGCGATTGCTCGACGCGGCAATGAAGTTTGCACAAGCCAGGTTGAGTCCGCCTTCTTTTGCGCAAATACTGGGTGAGGCTGCCGTTGATCTGCCAGCCGACTATTTCGACGAAGTAAAAGCGGAATACCAGGCGCGCCGCGACCTGATCGTGAGGCGACTGAATGCAATGGACGGTGTATTTTGTCCCGAACCCGGAGGTGCATTTTATGCAATTGCAAGATTGCCGATCGATAATTCGGACCGATTCTGCCAATGGCTGCTTGAAGTATTCTCATATAACGGGCAAACAGTAATGCTTGCGCCTGCAACCGGATTCTATGCAACGCCCGGACTTGGTGAAGACGAAGTGCGGATCGCATATGTGCTGAATCTTGAATCCCTGGATAAGGCCATGGATTGCCTGGAACAGGCGTTGAAAGAATACCCGCACATCAAGAAAACGTCAAAGCTCAAAGGACAAATGGCGTGATCAGCTGCGGCCCGCATCCGGGCTGCTCTTCGCAGACTCGCGGCTTTTGTTTACGGATCCATCTTCGTAATCGCTTAATTGTTCCTGCCGTTCGTTTTCTACGAGTTTGTCGCCGCTTCGTTCGTCGTATTCATCAAAGCCATCCTTTCTCGTGTCTTTCTGAATTGGATCAGGCAAGTCCTGCCTGTCTATTTTTTTATCGCTTGGCATCTTGATTCTTTTGTAGCTATCGCCCTAAAAATTATGCCTCCGACAATCGAGGAGCGGCATCACCGTAGACCGCAGGAAATTTGGTTATATTTATTGGCTAAACCGAGTCATTTGCTGGCGACTTCGCACGAGTCATCAATTCGTAAGCTGGATTTTAATTTTTTACCCGCCTTCGCAAAGTTTATTCTGGAGCAATACGTTGAAGCGTTTGCCCGGTACCAGTTGCGCTTGTATAAGGAAACCGAGGTGCCACTGTTCAAATACTTTAACACCCTCAGCGAAGAGCAACAGATTGAATTAAGTATTCAGTCGTCGAAGCAATTTCTTACGTATTTCCGCGACAACAAGGCAACCGAACAAATTACCGACGGATTGAAGAGATGGCGTGAAAATGCGCTTCCGCTTCTTGATAAAATGCAGGTCACAACGGAAGACATATTCACCGTGAACTATGTGAGAAAGCAGGCCTTCATCAATTTCCTTCCCGTATTCACTTCCGACGCCAACCAATTGCTGGAGATCATTCGTGAAATAGATGCATTTATTCTTGAAGCCGAGTCTGCATCAACGAGCATGTACTTCTCACTCGTTTATGAAAAGTTGCAGGAGGAAATGCGGATGAAAGAGGAAATATCCAGTACGCTGCAGCGAAGCGAACAATTGTACAAGGAAGCACAGGCAATTACTCATATCGGGAATTATACCTGGGATCTTCGTTCTAACGAGCTTCAGTGGTCAGACGAATTGTACAGGATATATGGAATGGATCCCTCGGCCGGTCCGGTCGACTTTCAGGCGGCCGCATCTAAAAATCATCCTGACGATATTGAACATGTCCGGCGCCATACGGAAGAGTCGATAGCTACATGCAAACCATTCGATTTCATTTATCGCATACGCATGGTCGATAGTACTCTCAAGATTTTGCAGGCAAAAGGTGAAGTGAAGACAGATGAGAACGGCAAGCCGGTAAAAGTGATCGGAACTACGCAGGATGTTACGGAGGTCCGCACATTGATAGAGCAACTGCAGCGAAGCGAGAAGCTATATAAGCAGGCGCAGGAAATTGCACATCTTGGAAACTGGGAGCGGTATGTGAATGATGATGTGATGCACGCGTCGGAACAGTTTAGAAAGATATTCGATTTTGATGCGGACGTCACCATTACTTTGAGCGAAGTGACGAAGAGAATTCATCCTTCGGATCTCGCCAACTTTAAATCGGCTGTGAAGTCAACAATGGAGCAGGGAAGCATCCCTGGCGTCGATTTCAGAATCATATTGCGAGATGGTACCGAACGTGATTTGTTTACCAGAGCACATACGGAAAAGGATGAAAGCGGAAAGCCATTCAAGGTAATCGGCACCGTGCAGGATGTTACCAGTCAAAAGCGTGTGGAAAGGCAGTTGCGCGAGAATCAAAATTTTATCCAGAAGATTGCGGATGCCACGCCATCCATCATTACGTCGTATAACATCAAGACCGGTGAGTACCGATTTGTAAGCAGGGGTTTGAAGAAATTGCTGGGATGGGAACCTTCGCTTCCGCTTGAGAACGGTATTCAGTGGTTCGTCGGAATCATTCATCCGGACGATATGCCTTCAATTTCGGAGGCGAATGCAAAGGCCCTGGAACTTGCGAATGCCGAACCAGAGAAGCATAGTGGATTGGTTGCGGAATTTCAATACAGGATGAAGAATGCGCAGGGCGAATACAGATGGTTTCATACATATGGTACAATCTTCGACCGCGATGAAGAGAACAATGTTGAGCATGTTTTGAATATTTCACTCGATATCACCGAACGTCTGCAGGCGGAACAGAAGATTCGCGATCAGGAGCATTTCATTGAACATGTTGCCGATGCTTCGCCAACAGTATTGTATGTATTTGATGCCGAGCAGGCAAGGGTTGTGTACATTAATCATGAATGTCAGAACGTGATCGGTTATACTCCGGACGAGATCATTGAAATGGGCGAGAAGGTTGTGGCGAACTTGTATCATCCGGAGGATTACGAGAAGATTGCAGAGAGGTTGCATCAATACAACAGATCATCCGGTGAGAAGGGTCTCTTCCAGTTTGAATGCCGGATGCGGCATAAAGATGGCGACTGGCGATGGTTGCTGGTGCGCGAAGTGATATTCAGAACGGACGGAAGCAGAAGGATCACACAGATTCTCGGTGCGGCGCTCGATATAACCGAAAGAAAGGTGATGGAGGATAACCTGTTCCAAAAGACGATAGAGTTGGAGCAGTCGAATACGAGTCTTGAAGAGTTTGCGTATGTAACAAGCCATGACCTTCAGGAGCCGTTGCGTAAAATTTCAACATTTGGAGACAGGTTGATGAAGAAGCAGTTTGAAGTTTTGAATGATGAAGGGCGCGATTACCTGGACAAGATTGTGCAGTCGTCGCTGCGTGCGCAACAGATGATACAGGATCTGTTGTCGGTATCGACAATTTCAGGTGACAAGGGCTTTGTTCGTTATGATCTTGAGCAATTGTTGAAGGAGGTTTATCAGGCGCTCGAGTACAAGATTGAGGAGAAGAAGGCCGAGATCCGGACGTCGACCTTGCCACAGGCGCGGATTGTTCCGTCACAATTCAGGCAGTTGTTTCAAAACCTGATTGGTAACGCGCTGAAGTTTGCACGAACCGATGGAATGGTACCTAAGGTGACGATCGCTCATGATTATTTATATGGGCACCAGGTGTCGAGGTATAATCTTCAAAAGGCTTCGAGATATCTGAAGATTTCGGTTAAGGACAATGGAATCGGGTTTGATAAACGATTTGCTGAAAAGATTTTTGTGATCTTTCAGCGACTGCATCATAAACGGGATTATGAGGGAACGGGCATTGGGCTTTCAATTTGTAAGAAGATTGTTGAGAATCATGGAGGGGTGATTTTTGCGGATGGCGAGCCCGGTGTGGGGGCGGAGTTCACGTTCATTATTCCGGATTAGGCATTTTTGGTTTGCGGCAATTCGATTACTTTTGCCGTCCGCTGGCGGCGGGTGAAGAGTTTTGTAAGGGTCCTCTGCAAGCGCGCAGGTTGATTTCTCCCCCGCTGGCGGGGGCGGGGGGTGGAAAGTTTTATGGCGGGGTAGCTCAGGCGGTTAGAGCGCAGGATTCATAACCCTGAGGTCTCGGGTTCAACTCCCGATCCCGCTACTTGAAGTCGTTTCGGTTTAACCGGGGCGACTTTTTTTATTTCTATGTCCACCGCTGGCGAGGGCAGGGGGTGGACAGTTTTTGGCGGGGTACCTCAAGCGGTTAGAGCGCAGGATTCATATCCGCCGCAGGCGGACTCGGGTTCAAATCCCGATCACGCTACATCAAGTCGTTTCGGTTTCGCCGGGACGGTTTTTTTACTTCCATCTCCGCTGCTGTTGCAATACTCAGCCGGGACGGTTGAGGGTTGAGGCCTTTGTAGTAAGCGATCGGCGTCGAATCGCATTCCCAAATGTGGATAAACAAATGTTTGTTAGTGTGATCCCTCGCATCAACAAAATGTTAAATTCGTTTGCACCTCTCCACATTTATCATCAAACCACAAAAAACATGAGAACCACGAGGCTACCTGGCATCTGTGCACTTTCTTTCATTTTCGCAATCTCAATTTATGGCTGTAAGAAATCCGCGACTGCCCCCGCCGCAGCCACCGGAATCTCTGAAGAAGAAGCCGCGCTCATCACCGCCGCAGGCTTCAATTGCAATTGGGCCGAAAAAACATCCGGAGGTTATCTAATCGAAGGCGACATCCTCCTCACAAAGGATCAGCTTCATGAAATGGCCGGAGCAACGCCCACCAACAACTTCATCGTCGCCGATGAAGAACATTACCGGACCTTCAACCTAGTGAGCACACCAAGCACAGGCAGCAGGGTGATCACCGTTCGACTGACCGACGGCTTCCCGGCGTATTATTCAACGGGACTGGACCAATCCATCGCACGCTACAACAGCTATGGTTTGAAAATCACTTTCCAACGCGTAAGCAGCGGTGGTGACATCGTGATTACAGCCTCAGATCTCGGCGCTCCAAGCGGCGGAGGTTGCACACTCGGTCGCGCTGCCGGTTTTCCGACAAGCTCAGGTAACCCTTCCCCCGGTTTCACGCTAAGTACCAACCCTTGCGCAACTTCTTACATCAACACCGCCAACGCTGCTGATGAAGTGATCGCACACGAAATTGGTCATTGCATCGGATTTCGTCACACAGACTATAAGAAAAGAGCAAGTTGCGGTCGCGGCCCGGGTGAATCTGCAGGCACAATCGGTGCGGTTCATATTCCGGGAACTCCAACGAACGTCAGTGGCAGCTATAACTCATGGATGATGGCTTGCACCGACGGTAGTCCATTGTTCAATGGCGACGACGGAGTTGCTTTGCAATACGTGTACTAAGATTTTGTTTCAAATACAAAAGTCCCTTCCTGCTTCGAAGGGACTTTTTTTATCTCTGGCCTTCCATGTTCATCCGGCTTCACCGAAAGTTGTTTCTTCAGTCAATCATCTGCTGTATGGTTGGTGCGTACAGTCCGCATATGTATGCGCAACAAGTGTCATTCAGGTTCGTCGACAGCATCTTCAACAAATTCGCCCAACCATCCGTTTCAAATCTTGCAAACACATCTAATTATTATGTTGTCTCATCGTCATTGCCACTGCCGCCAACAATGAAAATGGTGAGACAAATTGATGATCACATTTACATTGTGAAGGTCAATGATGGAAATGCGCCTCAGCTTTTGAAGCCAGGGCGAATATCCCGGGTCAACAACACATGGAAACTTTCTCCGCAACTACAAAATTCGCGGCCGTCTCCCGGCTCACACCAACACAGATATATTGTCACCACCGACAATCTCAACGCATTCATCCATTTATTAAATAAATTAAAACAGATTAGGATCCGCACGATCGATACAGCTTCTGCTTCAGTCGTAGTTGAATGCAGTCAGGAAATGATGTACAACGAGTTGCTTCCATTGGATGAAGTAATCTTTGTTGATGCATCAGCCATAGCGCATCCGGAAACGGGAGTCATCGGTTACGACAGAAGCCTTCATCGAATCAATACGGTAGATCATCTGATCCCCAATGCAAACGGACATGACATTGTGGTAGGCGTCAAAGAACAAAAAATTGACGAAGACGATATCGACGTATGGAAGCGTGTGTTGCCTTCAGGTCTAGAAGCACCGGAAGAATCGAACCACGCGACCGTGATTGCATCACTCATCGGAGGCGCAGGAAATAGTTATTATGACGGTCGCGGCATTGCTTCTGCCTGCAGTTTCTTCCCCAGTTCATTTGCAAACCTATTCGCTGATCCCGAATCGGACATCAGGGAGAATCGTGTAACGGTTCAGAATCATTCTTATGGTACTATCATTCAGCCGTTCTACGGCGCGGAAGCTGTAAGCTATGATATGCTTTCGTGGAGGAACAAAGAGTTCGTCGCGGTCTTTTCTGCAGGAAATAAGGGCGCGGAAGCGGCCGCAGACGGGCCATACGCGAACCTGCCGGGATACTCAAACCTTACCGGCAATTTCAAAATGGCAAAGAACATCATCACTGTCGGAGCCGTCGAAAAGGATGAAACCAACTCGCCCCAAAATTCTTCTGGTCCCACATACGATGGTCGACTGGCACCACACATTATGGCCCTCGGTGCAAACGGAACATCCGATGCCGCCGCAATTGTCAGTGGAACGATTGCGGTACTTCAGCAGGTGTATCGCGACATCAACGATCAATCAATACCACCTTCATCGCTCACGAAGGCGGTGTTGTATGCGAGTGCCCGTGAGATGCACACTGAAGGCATAGATTATAAAACCGGTTTTGGATTGTTGAACAGTTACGACGCAGTGAGGTTGATGCAAACGAAACAATATGATGGCGGCGCAATTACACAAGGTCAGGTGTGGACAAAAGCGATAACCATACCTGTGAATGCGGCGCAGCTAAGGGTTGTTCTTAGCTGGACGGACAGCGCAGCTTCAGTGAATAATTTTCGTGCGCTCGTAAACGACCTCGACCTTGAAGTGATTCATACTTCTTCCGGCGATGTGTATCATCCCTGGATACTGAACACTTCACCGGATATCGCATCCTTGTCGCTTCCTGCGGTACGCGGCCGCGACTCGCTGAATACTTCCGAAATGGTAACCGTTCGTCTGCCCGTTGCCGGCCCATATGCAATCAAGGTGCGGGCGAATAATTTAATTAATACACCGTTGCCCTTTCATGTAGCGTATAAGATCGACACACTCAACTCCTTTGCATTTACGAATCCTGTTCACAGCTCCGACGTGAATGCAAATGAAACGGACATATTGCCGGTAAGGTGGATGGCGTCGGTCGCAGATTCTTCGCAAACCGGGACGATTTCCCTCAGTTACGATGGTGGAAGCACCTGGCAGAGTATCAGTAACACGATCCGCATAGCAGATGAAAAATATGATTTACAGATAAAAGACACTGCTGCCGTGGGAATGCTGAAAATGGAAACGAACGGAAACGCATACATGTCGAGCCCGTTTAATCTTGCGCCAACGATCCGCCCAATCGTCGACTTCAATTGTGCTGATTCGTTTCGGCTGTCGTGGAACAAATACATTTATGCAGATAGTTACCGGGTGTATGCATTGACTGATAGTCCTTTCCTTCAGGCGGTTCTTACGGTGGCAGATACATTCGTCGTCTTAAGCCGTTCAACATCCAATTCGGATGTATATGCAGTTGAACCGCTGATGCGCAATGGGCTTACCGCTCCGAGAAGTATTGCAATTAATATCGCCTCAGCTGGAACTGCATGCTTTTACAAGACACTCAACTACGCACTGATCAATTCGCAAACTTTAAATCTTCAACTCGAGCTTAGCGCAGCCGGGTATGTCGACAGTGTATATTTTGAAACCGTTTCTTCATCAGGCGTCTTGTTGCAGTCGAGTGCAGGTATTGAAGTGACGGACGACAACTTCGTTTATACATATCTGTTAGAACAACTTTCTTCTGGCTTAACATATGTCAGAGGAAGAATGAAGTTGAAAAACGGTCAGTCGGTATATACGGAAATTGTTTCGGTGCTGACATCGGGCTCAAGGAATATCTGGGTGTTTCCCAACCCTGTAAGAAGGGGAGCGCCAGTGCGTTTCATTCTTCGCAATGGTTTATTCAGCGGCGACCGGCTACAAATTCTGGACATGTATGGACGTGTTCTGA
>JAESFU010000203.1_pt1 | contig 69316 bp, 55 predicted proteins | sample 9269461 | NCBI WGS metagenome assembly JAESFU01 (sample SAMN14502556, study PRJNA617107) | algae metagenome | isolation source: Stenomitos rutilans HA7619-LM2 and co-occurring heterotrophs from cave walls | place: USA: Waikapalae cave, Hawaii | collected 2009-07-28
CCAGATACCGATTGACTTGGTCGTGAGAAAAGCTCTCACTGTGATCCGCAAAATTCGTCAAGGTATAGTTGATTTGGCTGACTAGCAAATATTGGCAGTAGTCCAGCCGTGTCACGGTGTCTTTCATGCCTTCACTCTAGCGATTTCCTCAAGTCTTATGTCACCTTTCTACGCCCCAACTGCGTAAGTCCTATTAGTGTTGTACTTCCCAATTTGAATGACAAACTGAACAACCTTTTGACCGTCTTCTGTTTTGCTCCAACCCTCCAAAACAGAGCTGTCCCTCTCAATTAGAGGAAGGATGCGTTCAAGAATAGACAGCAGCTCATCTGGAGCGATCATTGCAACTTTAAGGAACTGGTTAGTCCCAGTATGGCTGCTGCATTGTTAATGGCAAAATGTTTTACAGGAAAAGTTAGGGGTTTAAGTGAGTCCAAATCCAGATGTTGAGAGCGAACAGGGTTAAAAGGGAAAACACTTGCATCATGTTTGGACAAGGCAGCCCAAGGTTAGCCAAACTACAAGGAACACCAGTAGGAGTGGAAACTGGGTCAAAACATACACTCACCGGTCTTCGCTTCGTAGACATTCCCAGCAGCATACATCAGAAGCTCCCTATCGATTTCGCCACGCTTTGCACGATCAGCGGCACGCTCAGGCTCTTGTAATGCTGCCTCAAAGTACTCTCGACCCTGCCCAATTAACCATGCTTTGAAATACAGGAAACCGTCATCCGAACAGAAGCCGCTAATTGTGTGAGCAACATCCCATAAGTCCGAGCGGTCACTTTCACCCATCTGATCCAAAAAATGGTCCTGAAAGGCGACAATCTCTGCCAAAGGCAATGGCTCAAGCAGTCTCTGCAAGGCAAGCGCTTGCTCCTCATGAGTAGTACTCACTTGCCGACTCGCCTCGATGATCGCCCAAAACTGATCAATGTACATGAGCCTAATTCTAAGACTGAACAGAAAGCAGAAATGCCTGTATTAGCTGGACTTGACGGATTCCATGATGGTGAACTGCTGTCTGAGCGTGTTAACTAAAGAGGTTATGTCCCTACTGAGTACAAGTGTTTGTTCAGAAGTAGAGCTGCATTCCAACATGCCAGCACGGCACAGAACGGAATCAACCACAGCAAAAGAATCAGCTACAAAGTCTGCCAACGATGGCGAGGCTTCACTAGCATGGCGACAAAGTTGTTGCATGGAGTAGATCCGCTTAAGTTTCGCGGCACCAGCGCTCAATAGCAAGTCATATTGCTGTGCTTTTTCAACCAAAACCGCGATCGACGGTTCTTGAGTTGCTTCCATTGCTGAAATCTCGGCAAGTAATTCGTTAACTATGGGATCACGTTTCGGTAGTTCTCCGAACCGACGCTTTAACGATTCCACGCAACAGATCCATAGAGTCAAGTAAGCCGATCGCGGCGCAGAGGCTTTAGCAGCTCGAACAGCTTCTGCGAAAAGCTTTCTGTCTTCGTCATTTGATACTTTCTCCTCATACGAATCCAAAAGAGCATAGAGCTGTGCTTCAGTCATTGCTTACCTCTACTGGTGAATCATAATCTTGAAAGTTTTGACAGAAGGCTGATTTTAGTACTTTTTTACTAACATTCAAACTCTATTGAACACTAATTCCCTTAAAACGCAACCGCAATAAAGTGCTGCACCGAGATCATTTGTTCTATGTAGTGAATGGAAGATCACCAGCAGCAAACACTCTCTACCATCTACATCCGTAATCCATTGCTTGTCCTACAGCAACATTAGACAGATAGTACAACTAAGACAATTTTAGATGATACCGGATATTATCCGGTGTTTGCGGTCGGAAATAGTGCTAAATTAACCCCACAGTTTACCCCCGAAGTCGCTTCAATGTTTCACACGCGGAGTAAAGGTAGATCATTTACCACGAATGATTTGCCAAGAAGCATGAAGCCCAGAGAATTTTGTCGTGCCTGGTTCCACGCCACGCCGACAGCGGAAGAAACACGAGGTTATCGCAGACAGTGCGTTAAACTCCTTGCGGAAGTGATTGGTCTAGAGGAGGACACCGTTGACCGTTGGGGTTCAGGGCTTGATTTCCCCGGCATGCCCTCCCAGTACGAGAACACGCTGGGCTATGCCCTTACCATTAAGCAGATGTTAGAAGCGGCTGGTAGTCAACGGAGCATTTTTGAGGCGGTACTAGAACAGAGGAAAAAGCTATAAATCTTTACATCGAATTTATCACCGGAAATCATGCCTCCTTTCTATTGACCTTCAGACGTCGCTTTTCTATGGTGGAAGTTGCTTTGAAACTGCATTGAGTCACGGCGGTAGAAGACCAATCACCAGCGAAAGCTTCGAAGCTTTTGCTGAAATTTCGCAGTGGCGTTGTGAGAGCGCTCGGCTTGTCGCTTGCCACTCAATGCATGATGCATTTCCTTAACTATGTGTGCTTAGAGCCTATGAATCCCATTATTTATGCTTGCTGCCAGCCGGACGATTGCCTAAAGTTTGTCGAAGCGGACTATCGTCTTGAGTGGTCCGCTATCGCGCCTCAGCTCGGTACGGTGATCTCGATGGGCGCTGAAGCGCGTTGGAGTGTTGTCAGAATCACGGTTTATCGTCCCGAGACGGCTCAAACAGTGGACAGCGTCTACTTAGCTTATATTCATCCAGTAGGACTTTCCGTGCCACCAGATGCCGAATGGGATAGCGACCTCATCCTTGACGCAGAGCGTGGTCTTTCTCTTGAAGTTGTAGCCATCGGCAAAGAAGAATTAGCAGTCGGCGCGCTTGGAGGTTCGCGTCTACCCAAGGTCGGTAACCAGGTAGAAAGCGATGTTGATCCAATGGACGCAGACATGATTATCTATGATCCACCCAAATTTTGGACCATGCGTCAAGTTGTGCCTTACTTTCCAGTTGCAGAAATGCGGCTTACCATACCAGAAAGCGATCCTTATGCAAGAGCTTTTGTGTGTTGGTGTGAACCTACAGAAGCAGTTTCTGAGCCTTAACAAATTGGAGTAAAAGAAAAGGAAAAAGCTTTAAGTAACAGAATTGCTCATCACTACAATAAACCCGCAGACCCATACAGGCGTTTGAGCAGCGCGAGAATCTTGGCACCATAGTTAGCTTCGGCTGACCACCGCCAACTGAGCTGCTCCACGCTGGAAGCCACACCTCGGGCGACTGAGGAGAAACGTGGATCAACCACTGCCTGCACCAACGGTGCTTGATTGGCATAGGCTTTCAAATGTTGAATATGGGCGCGAACTCCAATTTGGGCACTCGGAAAGCTAGCCGCTTCGCGACTGCCACTAGTGACACCGAGACCGCCAAAATTGTTTTGAGCTGGTGGCAACAAACTGCTAGAGGCAAAGCAGTTAGTTTCTAACAAGGCTTGAGCAAAGGCGACATCAGGATTAACGCCTTCGATCGCCGCTTCTGCTTGGTAAAGTTGGGCGATGTCGGGAAACTTCTGCAATCCTGCGGGGTTCACCTGCTTCAAAAACACCTCATAGTCCGAAGGCAGGAGATAGCCAGAACCGATAATGTCGCCCAACGCTTCCGGCTCAAAGGACAGGAGCGTCTGCAACAGTACTGTACGCATCTCGGCATCCCAACCAACAGACACGCCAGCTTCACGCAGTTCAATCGCACGGATGTAGGTGACACCGCCATAGTGTTGCCATCCTGCTGTCGTCGCACGGGGGATGGCAACGGCATAGTGGTCAAGCAGATCAACAGGAATATAAGCATTGCCTTCGACCAGGATGCCCTGCTCGCTGCAGCTTTGTCCGTTGATGCTGATACTAATCGGCGGAAAGGGCAAACCAATACCCCGTTCGGCTAACCGACGACTCCAAGGCAACAAACCCTTGAAAATGCCGTGCGCCAATTCATTAGGGCGCTCGAGCATGAGCGTCCGGTCGGCAAGATTAGTCACAAAACCGAGACTCAAGACCAGCGCCGGAATGTTGATTTGGCGAGTGAACGCCAAGCTGCCAGTCTCTGTGGCCGTATCAGGGTGAACGCCGCGGTTGACCACCGCTGGCACCTGCTGCACGAGCGCTTGCAACAGGAGTTCGGCATGAGTCCGCCGTTCCGTGTTATTGGCAATATAAAAAACGCTGGTGCCTCGCACATTCGCACTGGGGAAGGTCGCGGTTTCGAGCGCTAAGGCGACATCGCCGGGTTGGGACCGCACATTAATCCAGGCGATCGCCTTCGGCAAACTCAGTCCCACCGGTATTTCGAAAACCAGAAAGCCCTGGTATTTCAGATCGCCAGCGCTTTGGTGATGGATGCGCGCCAGGCAGGCTGTATCAATCTCGCCATCAATGGTGCTGCCTTGTCCAGCCCAGAGAAAAATTCGTCCCATCGCTTCACCCCTCCATTTGAAAAATTGGTGTGCGGATTGCTATTGTTTGGCTTGCAGGGTGTTTAAGAATCAGGAAAGCGCTCATGGGATGGGTGTTGGCATGTAAATACCACGACAGTATCAGCTCCCTTAAATCCAATCTGAGCGATCTCACCAATGCCTAGTAGTAGCCATTTCTCCTTAACTGCTAGCTGATCACTCAGATGGACACTCGCAGTGCAATCTTAATGTACTTCTCAACGTCATCTTCAACCACACACCGTTGGTCAAACCAAACTTTGCAGCGTCCATTACGCAAATTGATTTAAGTGCCAACTTCCTAACCGATTAGTAGATGGATATTTGAAATTGGTCGTAGTCTTTGTAAATCACGACATTCAATTGCAAACGTACAAGAGCCCTTATCTATTTTTTGCGATCAGCTCTTGGTAAACATTGTTCTAAGCCCCCCACCATATTGACGCTATAGGGAAAACACACCGCGACTGGTTCATGGGTACTTATTATAGTGGAAGATTTGCAAGCTAGAACTCTAAAACCATTAGATTGAACGTGTCTGCAATTCGGCGTGTCTGCAATGTAGACACGCTAGTTGCCTAACGGCTAGCTTGCTGGAAGGAACCTCAAACCCGTATTTAAGGGAGTAAACTCCCTAAAGCAAGGGGGAACAGGCTTTAAATCGTTGTTGAAGAACATTGATACGGTCAGTTCCACTAGCAAGCTAATTTGGTGGTGCTCTCTTGTAAAAGATAGAGGGAAATAGGCAGTGCTTGCTCTTTCATATTCTATGGCAGTCATACCGACCTTGCTTTGCTGTCCCAACTATGGCTCTGATGCCATCATGAAAAACGGCACCAGACGGAGAAAGGAAAACCATTAGGACTTACGTGGAGGAGGAGGGGGAGGCAAGACTCAAACATAGCTGGGTTTTGCTAGAGGCAAAGTATGAAAGACCCTGTTACTCGCTTGGACTATTGCCAATATCTGCGCTGTACCAACCGCAAAAACAAAGTGGCTTTAAGCAAGCTTTGCTTAAAGCCACTGGGCAACTAGGGGGGTGAACAGGCTTGCCAATGGCAAGCCCTGAACCGATGCGTCTCTCTCAACCCGATTCTGAGGCAGAGCTTTTGCTTGCAGTGCGTACTACCCTTTGTTGAATTCTAATTGTCCGACAGACTCGTAGTGCCCATACTGCTGGTCACCCGTGAAAAGTTGCACCTCGTAGGTGCCAGTACCCGGCAGAGGACAGGCTAGCTGCGTACCCTGGCTTGTCTGTTCCGTGCAGTGTTCGGTTTGTTGGCTACCTTTCGCACCGTAACTTGCCATCAACCATCGCTGGCGAGGATTCTCCAGTTGAATCACCGCGTTGCCCTGCACAGCCGTTTGCGAACGAGTGGGTGACAGCAACTTCAATCCTTGCGCGAAGAAACCAGGACGCAGCATCGGTTGCCGGAAAAAGTCGCCACGCGACAGCGGTTGAGGCAAAAGCTGCCAGGCGGCATCGTCTGGGAAATGGCTGACGACCATGACGGTTGGTGGCGGGAACAGGTAGCTGGTGCCATATTGTTTCGTAAAACTAGAGCCATTGACAGAGCCGCTATCCCAGGTGGCATCGATCAGATACCAGTTGCCTGCAATCCTGGCAGCATTCCAGGCATGACTACCACCATTCAGGTCGCTGCTCTGACTGCGGGCATCGCCCACGACATACACGATCTCCTCCCCGATCACCTGTCCCAAAGCTTCGAGCAGTTTGGCATAGCCAGCACACACCGCTTTGCGAGTGCGGAAGACGGTTTCGGCATCCTGGGGTGGACGGGGAGTCTGCCCAAAGAAAGCAGGCGCATCATAGGCAATCCGATCAGCGACGTAATCATGCAGCGCTTTGACTCGGAGAAAGGGATCGTGCTCCTGCTGGGCAAGGTACTGCGCCACCGCTGCAATGCTGGTTTCCACACTGGCAGGCATATGAGCCACCGCCGGATGGATGGCAGCGTTCGTGGTCCACAGCGTAGCGGGCTGGGTGTCAGGGTTCGTTGGAGTCGGTTGTGGTATTTTCTGGGCTTGAGGTGTGGGTTCGCTTTGCGGTGTGGGTTGAGTGGACGTTGGCGCTGTGGGTTGCGGCGCAGGACGAATCGCTTTGGTGTCTGCGTATTGTTTGTAAGGATTTTGATGGACTGCCAGATACAGCCACTCCAACTCATTCGCCAGTTGGAAGAGCGATTGCCGAATCCAGGCAATTTGAGGTCCCTGCCGACCCTCCAACATCCAGTCTCCCCGCGTCGAAAGCGCCAGAAAGGAGGTTTGAGGACGCAGTGCCAACAGGCAGGTAAGGAAAAGCAGGTTGAGCAACAGGGTGCGCAGGATGACGCGATCGCCCCAGGTGAGCATTGGCGGCTTCTGCTGACGACGCTTTCGACCCCACAGATCCCAGGCGATTGGGAGGAGGGGAAACAAGAGCACCCCAGAGCAGACTGCCAGCCAGGTGGGACCATTGGTGTACGCAACCAGGGAAGAGGCTAACCATACGCCCAGGACAGGGGTGAGAAAGACCAGCAGGAGCAGCAGTCCTTTGAGTAACCGGGCAGGAAGGTCAAGGAGGAGGAAGCGCATAAGACTGAAAAAGGTTTGTCTGAGTCAAGGATGCCCAAGCTGGCAACGATGTTTGAACAATTGAAAGGGAGAGGGGTGTTGAAGGATTGGTTCAGAACGGATTTTCGGTAGATACAGTGCCAGGATGAGCGGTTTCTGATTCTAGGTCAGGCACAGATGGCGGTAAACTCTCAGGCAAGCGCTGGAGACAAGCACCTGGTTATTAGTCTGATGAACGAACCATAGAACATGGCGACTACTGTTTGGGCTTAGTGGTCTGACCCAGGATGACTCTCACTAGCACCGCGATCGCGATCATGAGGTTGACTACATCGCCATCTGCTAGTTGCAAAGGCGTCGGAGCAACTATCAGTATGCTCTGATCCAGTGAAACAGCGATTTTCTGAGAGGACGGTAAGCAGGCTTGAGATCGAAAGGTTAGAGGACTGAACGGCGGTAATCATCTGCAATGCTCCTAAAGGAACATGAAGCGAGTCTGGCAATAATGCAGGTAATTCCAAAAGGAAAATTTGGCTTGCAGTTCCCAGTTTTCAACTTCGCAGAAGTGGTGAAACGCCTCCACGAAACCTCAAACCTTGAGTAGGTTGAAAGCGTTCTTGGGAGGTTAATAACGAGTCATCTAGTTGACAGCCGCTCGGTAATGAGAGCGGTCAAGAGGAGAAAGGTTGAAAGTCTTTAACACCGAGCTATCAGTTATGTCAGGGATCAAGCTGCTGAGGGGAGTACTTGAGTCAGACAGAGAGTTGTGAAATTGAATCAAACGCTCCAATCCCACCAATTCTACTGCCACTCAACAACCTGGCTCCACAATTTCATGGCAAGTGATAAATCTAAGCTCAGTCTGAAAACCCTCTGTCTTCTAGTTTGTGCTGAACATTGCCTTCTAGTTCCTTGCACTTTCAATAGAACCTGTATACATAGCCCAAACCATATTCAAATCTTGATTCAGAATCTGGCTGTATTCTTGTAATTTCTCAAGCCCTAGTTCTGCTGGCTCAGGTGCTCGACCCAATGCTTCTTCCAGTTGAATGTATCGAAGGCTAAGGTTTGCCAGCTCCTCTTTCAGGCGTAAGATTCGATAGTTTGCGTTTCTAGATTCCTCGGAAATCAAGTCGGCAGAATAGGGAGGCATCGCTTCATAGACAGCTTGAGCAAAGCGGACTTTACTGTTTGGCAGCCGTCTGTTGTACTGTGGTTGAACAGGTGTTTTTTCTCGAATGGCTCCATACAAACTACTCACATCTCCTCCAAACCAGTGATTCGTTGCGATCGCAGCTGATTTTGCAAACTGTTTAAGCGTAGGTGGCCTGCCCCCTCTTTCGTGAAGCAGCAAATGATAGGAGCGCCCAGCTTCTGTGATTTCAGTTTTCCATCGCGCACGAAAATAACTATCCAAGAATTGTTCTGCCCAAGCTCGTCGATAAGCAGTGATAATATCCCGAAGCTTCTCAAATCCTGATCTTCGACTACCTACACTCGTTTGAATTGTAAGAGATACTCCACCTGCTGTTATAGGTGTTGATCTCTGAGAGCTGTTAATAGGTTCAGGCGAACCCAGTTGCGCTTCTGCTTTTATCAACTCATCAAAGATTTTTGAATTAATCGGAGTCTGGAAATTTTCCAAAGCTGCAATCTCACGTCGGTAGTAATGTGCCAATCCTGCCATATCTGTGCGGGAGTACGGGCCTTCACAGAGGAACCAAGCCGTCAAAGCACAACCGTGCCAAAATTTGATGGCAGCCCCAAAGGTTTCCGCCATCAATTCATGGGGAAATAACTCGCTAACAATCTTGTCGGGGAACTTGACAAGCATTACAGTTCCCCATAACTGTTCAACTTTGTTCAATAAATCGTTGGGAAGGAACGTTTGGTAAAGCTGAGGTTGATAGGGGGATTGCGTCGCTTCGTTAAAGTTTAGGAATCGATAATCTTCAACCAATCCCCAAAGCGGTTGCATGCCTACTGCTTGGCGAGCATGGATTTGATCAAAAACAGTCCAATAGTCTTTAAGCACAGCTACACGCTGTTCTACAGGAGATTGCCCACTCGGTTGTTGCCAGTAAGCTGCGGCAATGCGCTCAATCTCTTCGGCTGGAATTCCTTGGAGGGCTGCAACCTCAGTCACCCGACTAACCCCACCAACGAATGGACGAGTTTCAGGAAGCGCCGTTATGATTTGCTCCTCTGGATGCGGTTTTTCACCCAAGTAAGCGAGAAATGCCAGCCAGTCACCACCAAAGAAACCAGCTAAAGTTGGTGCCAAAGCTTTAGTCAAGGCTTGTTTTCGTTTAACCTGTCCGTCTCGCTTAGCTTTTTTGTAATAGCCGTTGATTAACTCTCTTACCCGAAATGCTCGATAACAGCTAGCCATTTGGGGGTGTACTTGCTGTGCCAGGGCTTCGAGCAGCTGTTGTTTTGCTTGCAGTTGTTCTGCGGCTCGTAGCTTATGCCAACCTCCCCCCCAACGCATGACTGCTAATTCATCTGCAACATTAAAGCCAAGTGTTTGATAGAAGGTATCGATCGCATCCCATCGCTGGAGCATCTCTTCACAAGACAGGGTTCCAGAAAGATTACCTCGAAGCTCAAAGGGCAAAAATAGCGCATCAAATAGGGGTTCTAAAACAGCCCAAATAAAAACAGCCTCCGCAGAACTATTGAGCAAGACTTTTCCACGTTCCTCTAACGTAATTCCCATTGCGAAACGATTGTGTTCTCGAAATGCCCAAGGCAAACTCAGTATGCCGACACAAAGGTTAATGCTCTCTGGCAAAAACCAGGCTCCGCATGATTGTTGATGTTCCAACCCATAATTAGCAGTCAAGAAACTTTGGCTGTCATCGCTGAGTCCATGAATTGCTACCGTATTAACCTTTAAATGATTTTGCGTGATGGTTGCGACTTGCTCCCCTTGCAGACTTCTCACAAGCATTTCACCAACAATTTTGTCTAGCTTGTGAAACGACTCGCTTCTATTTTCTTTAGATTCCATCACGAGTAGCGCACTCAGTTCAGTTTGGTTCGCTCTACGCCCAAATGTTTCAAGGTTAGGACTCATGCATCAACCTCACAATTTGCTTAAATTGTTCAAAGGCAACGGGCTGTGGAGTAGATTGAGCATAGGCTGCATAGCGTTGGGCAAGAGCTTCTTCCTCTCGTTCTGCCTTGCGTTGCTCAATGCGCTCTTCGTCGTGTACAACCCGACGATCGATTTCGCCTTCCTCAAATAAGACAAACGTTTCGGGGCGAGTGGCAGTATCCGTCCCACGGGTTCCTGGAAGTTCCTCCTCAGAGGAGGGCGATCGCCAATCAGCAGGAAGCTCATGAGCAGTCAACGGATCCATATCGTTTTCCCGATAAATCGTCTCGATGTGATCATCTAGCCCAAACTCTGCGTGATAAATGATATCCAGGAACTGTTGCTTTGGCTCAACTCGTCCAATTAGTGCTGGATGTTGTAGAACGCGAATACCCCTTCCTATGAATTGGTAGAATTCGCTGAAACTTCCATAGGGACGCATGGGCACGACAAGTGTGATAGGCGAAAAGTCGTAACCTTGCCCTAACATTTTTAGTTGAACAACGCCCTGTAAATCGCCAGAGTCCTGTTCAAATCGGTCTCGAATGGAACGGATGCGTGATTCAGTCATTGAGTGATGCAGATAATCGCAGGGAATTCTATATTCAGTTGCAATACGAGCGATTTGCTCAGCATGGCGTTCCCCCAACGCTGAAAATAGAACTCTCGGTTTAACTGGGTACAAGAGATCAACTTGCTCATCCAGTGCAGTGCGAACAACTCGCATCAATTGACGAATTGATATATCAGATTTAGCCGTAATTCGCGCTAACTTACGCTCGTCCTTAATCAGCTCTAGAAGTGCTTGCCGACCCACAATTTCTTCTCGGCTGCCATCAGACCACAGCATTTCATAAGTGGTTTGTTCAACTTCAGGTGCAAAACGCAGAACTCGTAAATTCTTAGCGTGCCCATCTGCGATCGAGTCGATCAGGCGGTATCGATAGACGACATCGGCATCAATGGGTTTCCCATCCAACCGTTGGAAGCAGGCGGACATTAGTAAAGAGCGAGCTTTTGGGAAGTGTTGGAAAGCTCGCTGGTAAGATTCCGCAGCAGCTATATGGGCTTCATCAACCACAATAAAATCAATGTCGCCAGGTTCCAATTTAAACAGCAAATCATCTTCGTCATTACCTGCACCCAAAGAATGGAAATTGGTAATGATGACATCTGCTTTCAGAAGATCCTCACGCTGAACTACCCGGATTGGGCCATCTTCTCGATCAAGGGTTAAAACTTGGGGTGGCTTACAACCTGGAATGAGCGGACCACCTCGCAAACCATACAGTACATTGCCAACTGCCTGGTGATCAAACGCTTTATCAAAGGTACCTCGAATGACACTACCTGGCGTGATAACCATTGCCCGACGTTGAGCAAATGCCAGACAGGTGGCAACACCAAGGGCCGTTTTGCCTGCACCAACCGACATAATACAAGCTGCCCGGCGCTCTCCAGTACTGAAGTAGTTACCTAAGGCAGTTAACGCCTGAGTTTGGCAACCTCGCAGCGTTCCAAGATTTAGCTTATTCCGAACGGACTCAAAATACGAGCCAGTTGCTTCGTGGGTTGTAGTTGGTGATGGAGAAAAGCTAAATAACGGTGTAGGTTCCATGTCGGGTTGTGCAATTATAGGAGTTTCAATGAGGAAAGTTGCTAACAGCGGCTCACGAGAAAGAATGGACTGAAGTTGAGCAACGCAACGGGTGGTGTCGAGCCGAATTGCGTCATAGGAAAACCGAATGACTACCCAACCAGCTGTATGGAGGTCGTTTTGGCGCAAACGATCATAACTAAATGCACTGCGATCGCTATGAAAAGCAAAACCGTCAAGTTCGATCGCAATTTTCAAATCTTGCCCACTAATGGCATAATCCACGCGATAAGTGCGATCAGCAACGTTAACCTTTTGCTGAGGAATGATCCATTTGCGGATGGTTTCTTTGACAGCGGGCGTCAAAATCCATCTTAGAAAGCAATACTCCAAGAAGGAATTTGAGGCTATTGCTTGATAAAGCGGCATTTCAGGCTGCATCTTCTGATTCCAACTGAGCAATTCGGGGTTGGAGATTCTCTAGGTAAAGCTTGCCTTGATTACATCGCTCTGCCCGATGAGCTACTGCCAAAGCTTCATATACATTGCCTTCGCGCTCATACAACCGAATCAGCTGTCCAAAAGCGAGAATAGCGATGAATTGGGTCGTGTCCTCTCTCTCAATGGCGGCAAATGAAGGATGTGCCTCAACCAACTGAATATCCAACCAGCACAATCGCTCAATTTCAGCTAGCACCCGTGGCTCGTCTCGGCGCTGCTTCCAGAGTGCCTGGTGACAAGCTTGAATAGCAAAATGATAGTCACTCACTGTCCCTGGAAGCTCTAGTGTTTCATGCAGTTGCCGTAGAGTAGTTTGGCCTTTAGTTTCATTAGGTCGAGGCTGAGTTTGCCACCGATGAGCAGGTGAGGCTGAAGTGCTGCCTTCTAAAGTTGGCCACATTATGGAAATATGTCGCTTGCCCTCAAAGCAAAACGTGGAAATTTCTGGAGTGGCGTTGTGTTCCGGCAATCGTACTCGATTCACATTAGGGGCACCAGAGTACTCCACACCAGGAACCTCTGCAAAGCGCCGAAACCATTCTTTCATCTTGCTTCTTCTGGAGTTGGAGGTGGTCGAAATTGCGAGTTTTTGCTTGCTAGTGGTGGGGCAGTACGAATTTAGTATTCCCTACTGGGAACGTTGATTCTAACTCAGGGATAATCCAGAGCCAGTTTGGTACCCGCTTTTCTTTTTACAATCTTTATCGATTGCTTCAGGAGGTTAACTGTGCCTTAAATCGTTCAATTGCCGCCATTACGGAAGTCATCTATAACCAGAATTGTCGATCGCCCTCCAACAAGCTACTTGGGTATATCCCTTGAAGCCGCAATCCAGCTACCCGATCTGCGCCATAAATGGGCATGGGTAAGCGAGGTGCTTTCAAAGCTCCATGGTGGAGCAGTGTGAGTTTCAACGTTGTATCGATAATTTGCTCAATTGGTGCAGGTTCTCCTGCTTCATGCACTGTTAATCGGAGGGGTCTGGCTAACCCTACTCGTTCAGACACTTGGGTTGTAATCAGCACTGCTTCACGCGAGGATAACCGCAATGCTAAACCCTGTGATGGTGCAACTAAAGTTCTTTGGCTCAAGTTATACAACCTTGGAATGCCAGATTTGCGGCATTCCACCAAAATAAATTTTGCCCCGATCGCCCGTGCCCGCTCCAACAGATGTGGAATCTCTTGTCCGCAGAAGCGTCCGTCACGGTAAATTAAAACCGTTTTGCCTTCCAGCGTCGCTGGTAACAGGCGTTCTAGTAGTCGTTGCGGAATTTCTTCTCCTTCCAGTAGAGCATCTTCCAAGACATAACGAATAAATTCGCCCTGCTTGCCGTAAAGCCGCACACTAGCACAAGCATTCAGGGTTCCAGCAAGTTTGGTTTTGGGCGATCGCGAGATGTCTAATCCGATGAAGTAGTCAGCAATCTCTAGCGGCTCCGCCAGAATGAAAGGCAAATTCCCTAGCTTTGCTAAGATTCCCGGAACGACCTGGTTCAGAATTTGTCCATGTTCAACCTCTGCTAACGTGCCATCGTAAATCACTTGGCTTGCGATATTTCGACGCAGAAGCAGCGAGTAGACCAGATGGTAAAAACCGCCTCCATCCTCCTCATCGGCTTCGCGATCGCTCTGTGGCAGAAAGGTCAACACAATATCAACTGGAACTGTGATTAACTTGTTAACGGTTCTCTCCAGAGCAGCTCTTGCCTCAGCAGCACTAAGCCCGCTAATCGATAGAGCTTTGCGGTCAATGATTTCGCTTTCAAACCCATAACGTTTTAGTCGCTGTTGAGCTGCTTCCAGGAAACCGTTCACACTACCGTCGCATAACTTCAGCGCAGCAATCCGAATCATGCCAGGTTGAAAATTGGGATGACGATCATAAACTCCACCACTTGATAGTCCCTGTAAGATACGCCCTCGAACACCCGTAACTCCTTTGCCAAACAGCAATGAGGTTTGGTCTACAGGAGTCGCTGGCTGCCAAAAGAGGTCAGGATGTTCTAGGCTGTTCAAGCTCCGTCCAATTTCAAAACCGTAAGGCAACAGATGTACTGATGCCTGTGCTTTGAAGGTTGTTAGCAATCGTTGCCGCTCTGTATGAGGAATTTTTGTGAATCGTAAAAACTGTCCGTAATCAAATCCAAACTGCCCTGCCGTTTCAGCCGTAATCGAAGGACGAAGAGCGGAAAGTGGGTAGTGAAACGGCTTTTTCCCTTTACCAAACTGAATCGCAACCACTAACTCATCGTCAGGAGCAGTCTCGATGATGTGCCGTGTTGAGAAACCTGCTGCAAGTTTGAGCAGCCGATCGCGATGCTCCCTGACGACACCGACAAGCCGAACAATACTGCCACTACCGCCCATGTCAAAATCCTGAACGGGCAAGCCCACTAGCAAATCTTCTGGATTCCCTTGAGCTGCATTATTGGCATAGAAATCCGCCAAGCTCCCTGAGTATGCAATCTCAGTTTGAACTGCTAATGACAATGCTGCGCGTTCTTCTCCTTGAAGTTCGATCGTTTCTGCCCAAAACTTAATTTTGCGATTCACCGCTAATCCTGCGATCGATGTGACAGAAATTGGTCGAAAGGGTTGCCTGATCCGTAGAATCTGAAATGCGAGTTTGGACAGAACAGGTGGTGAGGCGAACGCAGCACTGTCTTGTTGAAGTCGGAGAGATTGATCACACAAATCTGGAATATCTTGCTGGAGTGCTGAGAGCGCTGTCTGGCACTGAGAGAGATTCAACGCTGGTCGTTGCATTGGAGTGAGCACCCACAGCCGATACTCATACCAAACGACAACAGATTGTTCTAGTTTTCGCGAGAGATGGAAACTCAAGCGATTACCAGTTTCTTGATCAATCTCAGGGGTTATCGTAAAGCTGGCAAGATTAGGTTGGGTGATCGCCAGTGGAAACACTTCACTGAGGAAGACAAGTTCTTGTGAGGGAGCAGCGGTAATAGCAATCATGCAGAGACCTCCTGGGCAGCAAATTGGCAAACTGAGTTGAACTGGCAATATTGGCAGCGAAAGCCGGGGTTGGGCGGAAAGATGCGATCGAACTCCGCAGGGTTCTTGCGGTACTGTTTCTTCTCCGCCTCATGCCGTTGAGCCAAGCGCGCTAGCTCTATCCGAACGGCATTCAGTTGGCTCATGGTTGCCGTGATTGGTTCTGACCACTTGCAGAGTTCAAGGTTATAGAATGAGGCGATCGCTCGTTGACGAGGGAACAGGTACTTTGCAGCAAGCAAATAAACAAACGCCTGTCGTTCATCAAAATCAGAATGGCCCGTCTTCAAATCCAGAATGTGTAGCGTGCCATCCGGTTCAAGCAGGATGCAGTCGATCGCAGCGAAGAGGTTGAAGGTTATGTTCCCGTAATAGAGCTTGATAGGTTCCGGGAAACCCTCATCACCTCGGCTCAAGCTAAAAACTCGCTTTTTGAGAAGGATGGGGTTCTCATAATACTGGGACAAAATTTGGTTCAATCGTTCCCGCACCTCATCAGCTTGCTGATCGAGTTTAAGAATCTCAGAAACCTGCGTGACCCCATCTGTATCCCCAAGCCGTTGAGGGTTCAAGTAAAATTCATAAACCCCTTGTTGCGCTAACAGTCCAATAGTCTGCGGAACGGTGTCTTGTGCCAGGATTGCCGCAACATTGGGTTCTCGCTTCCGAACTTTGGCATAGCCCCGCTTCATATCGCAGTGCCAATGCTCCTGCCCAACTGCCGGAGCAAAAAGTGACCAAAGATTGTAGCTTGCAAACGGTAGCCAGCTTTTTCCCATCTCAACAATCTCCTTGCATGGCTGCTGATAAATGTTGCGCCTCAACGCCAGCCCTGACTTCAAACTCTAAATTCCAACTATTGAAGGGCTCACATTTGACAAAACAAAATCGTTGTGTTAGCACTATAGCACAGGAAAACAGCAAGACAACTTTTTCGTTGTGTTACAATGATTTTATGATTCCACCCTTTAATCAAGATGGATTATTACCACCTGGAATCCACACCGAAGCTTCGTGGCAGGAGTTTGCTCGTCGTTTTGGGCACACTCCACACCGACAGAACCTACTTTCAGGAATGAAAGTGGCTTTGTTAGGGCTGCGAGGGGCTGGTTGCCAGGTTGTCTACGTCGATGGCAGTTTCGTAACAGCGAAGGAACATCCCAATGACTTTGATATTTGCTGGGATATTACGGGAGTCAATCCCGATCTACTCGATCCGCTGTTACGTAACAACAGTCGAGTTGCTCAGAAGGTGAAGTATCTCGGTGAATTTTTTCCGGCACAAACCACTGAAGGAGTGAGCGGAAAAATATTTCTAGAGTTTTTTCAAATTGACAAGGCAACGGGAAACCCCAAAGGCATTGTTGCCCTAAACCTGTGGGAGATATGGTCATGATTAAGAATGAGCGGCAATACCGCATTACTAAAGCTCAAATTGAAAAGTTCTCAAATGCTCTCACTCAACTGTCGGCTTCATCTCAGCAGGATCAGTCTGTCCATCCCATCCTGCGGAAAGCTGAAAGAGATTCGCTAGAATCTCAGCTTACGGAACTGCGCGTCCAAGTCGAAGAGTATGAGGCATTGAAGGATGGACAACAGGCAGTACTCGAATTAGATTCGCTTGAAGCATTACCATTTGCCCTGATCAAAGCTCGGATTGCTGCTGGGTTGACTCAGAAAGACCTAGCTGAGCGACTGGGGATGAAGGAACAGCAAGTCCAACGTTATGAGGATACAGCTTATGCTTCTGCCAGCTTTGCACGTTTAGTAGAAGTCAGTCGTGCGATTGGTGTTCAGGTTCGCGAAGAAGTTTTGTTACCTAGAATCTCACCGGCTGATTTGTTGAGCCGATTAAGCCAAGCTGGAATTGATCGCGATCTTATTCTCAACCGTTTCTTCCCTACTTTGAGTGCTGAAACTTCACAGGATGAAGGTGAAGTCTCTACTAATGCCTTAGTGCTTAGTGCCGCACTCGCTTTAAGGCGGGTGTTTGGATGGTCACTAGCTGATCTATTTAGCTCTAGACCGCTTCAGCTTGATTTAACTCCCCTTGGAGCTGTTCACTTTAAAGTTAATGCAAAAGCAAATCAGAAACGATTAAGTGCTTACACAGTTTATGCTCACTTCCTAGCATTGCTTGTACTAGAAGCCACAGCAGATTTACCAGCGAAACCGATCCCGACCGATCCCAAGCAAGTGCGTGAAGCAATCTGCTCAACGTATGGTGAACTAACATTTTCAAACGCTTTACAGTATGTTTGGAGTTTGGGTATACCCGTTCTTCCACTGAAAGATTCTGGAGCGTTTCATGGTGCATTCTGGCGTGTCAATGGACGAAACGTCATTGTTCTGAAGCAGCGCACTAGGTCCTCATCTCGCTGGCTGCTCGACCTTCTCCATGAACTCTGGCACGCTGCCCAAGAACCAGAGCGAGCTGAGCGAACTGTGGTTGAAGAAGGGGATATTGCACAGGAACGGCAAGACTCACCCGAAGAAAAGACGGCTACAAGATTTGGCGAACAGATCCTACTCAATGGCCGCCAAAAGGAATTGGTTGAGATGTGTACCAAAGAAGCAAAAGGTAGTATTGAGCGACTCAAGAATGCCGTCTTTAAAGTTGCTGCGAGGGAGAAAGTTTTAGTAGGGGCTTTAGCAGATCACATGGCTTATCGGCTATCACTTCAGGGTGAAAATTGGTGGGGTGCTGCGACCAATCTACAAACGGAAGGTATTGAGCCGTGGCAGATTGCTCGTGACGTACTCCTAGAGAAGATCAATTTTGAAATTTTGAATGATGTGGATCAAACACTCTTGATAAGAGCTTTGTCGGATACCTTACCTCAGCAGGAATTTTAGAAGTTATGGAGGTTAAACGCAATGTCGGATAATTGGAATGTTGAGGAGGAGTTAAAGCCACTCCAACTGAAATGCACAAGTTCAGACTGCAATAATGGAAAGCACTGCTATAAACCTACTCGTAAGCAAAAGGCAGCGAATACAGTAGGAGAGTGCCGCTCATGTGATGAACCAGCGCCCTTTGACTGGGATCGTTTACATAAGCTTGATCCTAAGGATCTAGACTACGCGATTGCCGCCTTACGAAATGAGCTTTTCCGCCAACACTACTGGACGAATGAGATTCCTCAAAGAGTCGAGAATTATGCACGTCGTAAAGGTGTCAGCGGCATGAAGGTGGCCATGGAAAGGCAGATCTATCAGTCCATTGGTTCACCTGCTGACAGTTTTGATGGTCGTCAGACTTCGAAAGAGGACTCACCAAAAGTGAATGCGGTGGATTTTGCTCAACATGCGACCGCCTCTTGCTGCCGGAAGTGCGTCGAATACTGGTATGGCATTCCTCAAGATCGATCACTAACAGACCTTGAGATATCATATCTAACGCAATTGGGTATGAGATTTGTTGGCGAACGGTTTCCGTTTCTAACTGAGCAAGGAGAGAAGGTTCCACCAATTCGCTCAAATAAGTCGAATAGTCAGCGGACCAAACGGAGTGAAAGTTGAAATGGTGATTAATACTGAGACTTTGTCTGCACGCTATCGGGAAGCATCTGTAGATTTGCAGCATAAGCAGTTGCTAATTACCAACTTTCACAACACGCAGCAAGAAAATGATCTTACAGAGCCTCCTAATTGCAAAGGATTCGGGCGTATTCGACACTTCAGGCGATCGAGCAGTAATGTATGGCCATCAAATCCATTGCCGATCGATCCAGCTTGTACAACACTAGGACTACAAGCAACCAACATGATTCGAGCGCAAGTTTTTCAAAGTGCAGCTTGTAATTGGCGATGTTGGTACTGTTTCGTTCCATTTGAACTGCTGTCTGCAAATCGTAAATATTCCGAGTGGATGGGCCCATCTCAATTGATTGATCTTTATTTAGATCAACCTGATCCTCCTTTAATGATTGATTTAACAGGAGGACAACCTGACTTAGTTCCAGAGTGGGTTCCTTGGATGATGGCTGAACTAAAAGAGCGAGGTTTAGAGCAACAGGTTTACCTTTGGTCTGATGATAACTTGAGCAACGATTACTTCTGGCAGTTTTTATCAGACGCTGATCTTGAACTTATCGCGACTTATCCAAAGTATGGTCGTGTCTGTTGCTTTAAAGGATTTAATTCTGAGTCTTTTGCATTTAATACTTGTGCTGAACCTGAACTCTTTAATCGGCAGTTTCAATTAATGAAGCGATTGCTGGAGTTAGGGATTGACATCTATGCTTATGCAACGTTCACAACACCAGCAGCCTCAGAAATTACTGCAGATATGGCTCGCTTTGTCGATCGACTTCAGGAAATAGATTACAATCTTCCACTTCGAACGGTTCCGTTGGAAATTCAAACGTTTATCCCAGTCAAGGATCGGCTAAATGATGCCACTCAAGCCGCATTGAAAAACCAATACCTTGCAATTGAAGCTTGGAAAAAAGAATTAGAAAATCGGTACTCTAATATCGAGCGATCAAAATCAATCACAGATGTCCCCTTACACACAAAGCAACTGCAATGACAATTACTGAAATCGAGTCACAAGAGTTTGAACAGTCTGTTGAACAATGGATTTTTGATGCGGTCAAAAACGGTGCTACTACGTTTGAGCAACTGATCAAGTTACTTCCTAGCGTCGATCCAATTATTGCTTTCAAAGCTCTACAAAAGCTTCAACCTTCGCTGCCAATCCCTAAGAGTACCTCATGCACATTGATTAACTCGGCACTGTGGAAGCAACCGAAGCTTACTCACGCCCGCCATCAAGAATCATTACCGCCGCCTCATCCGCTTGATTATGATTGGAGATTTACCGATTCAACCGTTGAATATTTGTTGCAAAAATGTGCGGAAGTCACCCCTCTACACGGTACAATTGTTCTACTTGGAACCCCTAGTCTTTTACACGTAGGAACTGAATCATCTTATCAACGGGACACGGTGTTACTTGAGGCAAATCCAATCATGACGAGTTGCTTGTCTAACACAGTGTTAGGTTCCCAGATAGTAGAGTGTGATCTACTGAGGGATGCACTACCAAACATATCTGCTGAAGCTGTTGTAATGGATCCCCCCTGGTATCCGGAGCACGTTCAATCATTTCTCTGGGATGCATGTCAGTTGTGTCAGATGGACGGACACATTTTAGTCAGCCTTCCCCCAATTGGTACTAGACCTAGTATTGAGCGGGAGTGGCAAGAAACTTTGACTTGGGCGAACCAATTAGGACTTCAACTGATACATCTAGAAGAGCTGTCTCTGTCCTACCTAGCTCCTTTATTCGAGCGTAATGTTTTTAGAGTTACAGGGGTTCATTGTGTTCCGCAGGATTGGAGGCGAGGTAATTTAGCTATCTTCGCTCGAAGAGATTCCACTAACGTCCCCCGACCTATTGTTGCTTCACCCGAGAAGGGGTGGTTAGAAGTAAACCTTTCTAGTGTCAGAATTCGAGTCCGTCCTTGGATCGACTCGGAGTTTGCTGATCCAAGCTTGATTTCAGTCACTCCCAACGATGTGTTGACCTCAGTTAGCCGCCGAGATCCTCGACGTCAACTTGCAGATGTTTGGACTTCTGGAAATAGGATTTTTTCTTGTCAAGGAGGGGGTATACTGTGGCATGTTTTGGATGCTATATCGAGAGATCGCTCACCCCATAAAGCTGTAGAAGCTTTTATAGGGCGGGCACTGCAACCAAGAGAAATTAGTCTTGTCTCTAATGCAATAGAGCAAGCCCTGGATATTATCAGTTTGGAACGAAAGGAGAATTTACTCTTTGGAGACTACTGGAGCAGTACAAACTTCACTTTTGCCGCTAGTTAGTAGTTTACAGTTAGCCGTGAAGGATGATCCATTTTGGGAGGATTACCTGTCTCCATTGTTCGAATCGGCACATCTGCCGTTTTCACTTCATCTTGCAGTTTTTGTAGAGCCATATCTTCAGTTTGTTTTAGAGGGAAAAAAAACTATAGAGTCGCGTTTCTCAACACGTCGCTTTGCTCCTTACAATCAAGTTAAAAAGGGGGATGTAATTCTTCTAAAACGATCGTCTGGTCCTATTCTTGGGATTTGCCAAGTAACTTATCCATGGTTTTATCAACTTGATCCTGACTCCTGGACAAGCATTCAAAAAGATTTTGCTGAGGCTTTATGCGCGCAAGATCCTGAGTTTTGGAAACAGCGCGAATCTGCCTCTTATGCAACTTTAATTCGTATCCAACGTGTAAAATCTATTGCTCCAATCAAATATGCTAAACGCGATCGCAGAGGCTGGGTAGTTTTACAAGATAGTGTAAGACAGTTAAAATTGGATCTTGAAGTTGTATGAAACCAGCTATTCTTACTTTTTCTGGTCCTATTGCCAGTGGTAAATCAGCACTTTCAAATAAATTAGCTCAAACCTTTCACTGGTCTCGTGTGAGTTTCGGAGACTACGTCCGTTCTATTGCTGATGCAAGGAAAATTCCTAAAACACGAGAAGTTTTACAGGCAATTGGTACTGAACTTGTGACAAGTGATGTAGAGGGATTCTGCAACACCGTACTAGAACAGGCTAGTTGGCAGCACGGGCGACCTCTGATAATCGATGGTATTCGCCACGTAGATGTTCTTAAAACTCTACAGAAACTAGTCGCCCCAATGAAACTGTACCTTATCTTTATTACCATTGATAGGGGTGTACAAGCTAACCGCTTAATTAAGAGAGGGACAGACGAGCTACTAGCAATTCAAACACTGGAGTTGGATGTAACAGAGCAGCAGGTAGGCACTTACTTGAGAGATATAGCTGACTTTGTAGTTGACGGTAGTCGTTCAGTTGAGGAGGCAACCCAGGATATTGCAGATTGGCTCCAGTTCCAACGTGTTAACAATTGTAGAACAATAACTCAGTAGTAAGGTGATCTATGATTTATCACAAGATGCAATGGGAAAAGCTACTCAGCGATGAACGACAAGGAAATGAGAAACATAGGGAGGATCCCCATGAGCGTAATCAATTTGAACGTGATATTGATCGAATTATCTTCTCAGAAGCGTTCAGAAGACTTAAAGATAAAACTCAGGTTTTCCCAATTACAGATCATGACCACGTACACAATCGGTTAGCTCATAGTCTAGAAGTTTCTTGTGTTGGTAGATCTTTAGGGAGGCTTGCAGGAGCACATATTCTTCGAGAATACGAGAATGACCTGAAAGAGCTAAAGGAAGAAAAAGGTCTGAATGAAGCTAGTTTTGGTGCGATTGTACAAGCTGCCTGTCTCGCTCATGATATTGGTAATCCACCGTTTGGGCACTCTGGTGAAAATGCAATTCAATCTTGGTTCTATACAGAAACAGGGAGGCAACAACTAGATCAATTAAATGCATCAGAAAAAGAAGATTTGGAATTATTTGAGGGAAATGCACAAGGATTTAGGATTCTTACTAGATCAGAGCGGCAATTTAACCGTAACAGCTTACAGCTGACTTTCGCCACTCTTGCAACTTTTGCTAAGTATCCCAGAGAATCTCTTGTTTATAGGAGTATTTTAGAAGAGAATTCATGGCGAGTAAGCGCTAAGAAATATGGTTTTTTCCAATCTGAAAAAGAAGTTTTTGAAAAGGTTGCTGAAAAAACAGGGCTTAATCAAATCACTGGTAATGCAGCCTGGTGGTGTAGGCATCCTTTAGCCTTTCTTGTAGAAGCAGCAGATGATATTTGCTACCTAATTATGGATCTTGAAGATGGCTTTAACACAGGCTATATTGATTATAAAACTACCAAAGAGTTGTTGCTTAGCCTTGCAGATGATGAAGTTAAAAATGAAGAAAGGGAAATCTTAAAGGAAGAAAGTGCATTGCCAGAGAAAAAAGAGAATATAAGATTTCTCCGTGGCAAAGCAATAAATAAGTTAATAACCTTGACTAAAGATTCTTTTATTCGGAATGAAAAGAGAATATTAACTGGTGAATTTGATACTCCTTTGCTTGATTCAGGCAGTGATGAAATCAAACAAAGAATTAAAGCAATCAAGAGTGAAGTTAAAGACAAAGTATATAGATGTCAAGAAGTTCTTTTAATAGAGATAGCTGGATATGATGCTATTTCAGCCTTAATGAGTGAATTTATTATTTCAGTTAATGATGGAGTTGTTTCGGGTAATAGCAAGAAGCGTAATAAGAAAAGTGAAAAACTGAATGAGATATTGCCTGGTAAGATTGTTCCAAATGGCTATACCGGAAATGAGAAGTATCTAAACATATTAAGGGTAACAGACTTTATAGCAGGAATGACAGATTCTTATGCAGTGTCTCTCTTTAGAGAAATTAAGGGTATTTCCTTATCTCGATACAGATAACTGATAACTTCATCCATTTCGGTCAGTGAATAGAAATACATTAAGGGTTCCTTGTTGTTCTCAAAGAGGTCTCTCCCCTAATAAAGAATAAGTTTCTCAAGAGAGATTTATTCTAATTTCAGAATTGGCACTCAGTATGTGTATATTTAGTGCAAGTGAAGCTGCTGTTTAATGTTCAGCCGTTCTTGAGTACCCGCAAGTCACACTTCTTGTTTTGGTGTCTCTTTGTCCGACAAGAAGATACAGAAAACAGATTGCACAATCAGAGCATATCGTAAGCAGTTTGAGCTTGTGACGATCGCGTGATGACATTGCATCAATATTAACGGGGCAGTCAATACGGTTTCTGTTTCTTCACCATACTTCTGAAGGACATTCCACAGTGAGCACACTTCTGTTCCTTCAATAATGCCTCAACTGAAAAGTTCTTCTCACAAGCCCAGCATCTGGGGAGTAAGCGCAGCCTGTGGCGATCACACCCTGCTGTTGAGTAGAGCTGCCAGGCTATTCGGTGGTAGGGTTCTTCCAAGCAACAGGCGGCGCAGATGCGGATGGTGTTAGGCTGCGATCGCTCACCTTTGGGAGGAAACATTTGCCAGAGTCTATCAACCTCAACTTGCGTAATCTTGCTGAGTGCTTCCACCTGTTTCTGCTGAGGCTTTCTCCCACTAAAGAGAAGGTTCTCCCAGCGTTTGATTGCTGTGCCTACTTCAAGAATTGCCCCTAACTGACTAGGAGAAGAAATCCGATTGCCTTTTGCTTGTCGGAACCGATACAAGAAACTGGCAATGCTTTCTCCTGCATGGGGGTGGACGATCGTATATGGGTGATTGGGATCAAAGGTGTACATTCACTAACCGCTTGGTTATTGATCATCCGGCTCAGCTACTGTTTGATCACCATATTTCTTTAAGACCTGGCTCAGTACCTCATTGTCGAAATAAAAGTCATCGACCGTTGAGGAGCGTCGAATGACCTGGATCAGGATTTCAACTAGATTTCCAAAGTTGCCATTAGAGGCTTTGAATAAATCCGTTACCGTCTCAGCCCTTATTAACTCTAAGGGCTCTGGCAACCCCAGAAATTCTCGTTCAAATGTTTTGATTGGACCTGAGAATTCACTTTTGGAAAGGTTGCTGAATTCACAGTAGGGTTTGAAGTAGTCAAACAAATCAAGCTCTTTCAACTTCTTGTCTAGAATAGTCGGACCAAGCAAGATAACTGAGATGCCACACTTCTTCGCTAACTCAATCAAATCACAAATTGCCTTCTCGGTCATATAATGAGCGTTATCAACCAACAGGGTTTCAACCCTGAGTAACTCCAATGTGTCAAAGGCTCTGAGACGGTAATCTTCCGGCTTTCCACCTCGGGCACCGCGACCTAGCTCCTTCGTAATCTGATTGAACAATTTACGCGAGTCAAAAGAGGTCAGGCAATCAGTGTAATGTGTTCGTAATGGAATCGGACGCAATGCTCCTTTCTGCCCACTGATACGATCGACGCACTCCATTGCGATCGTCGATTTACCACATCTCCTGGGACCGATGATTCGACCACTAAGCCTGTCCTCACATCGATCTCTCAGCCACTGCTCCAGAGCCACCAATTGGTTTGTCTCAGCAAAGAACTCTCGGTTGATGAGTGCTTTGATTCGCTCTGTCACATTGCCTGCATCTGATGCAGGTTTATTCGAGTGACTTAGGGGAATACGCCCTGACTGTGGTTCCGGTAGCATCGCGATCTAACCTCATCAAAACCGTCTGGTTCGGCGCGGAACGATCAGCTTTGGTCGCTGTTCCTCAGCCAGTTTAAGCTGCTGCTCAAAGAATTCTACCTGATTTTTTTCTTGAAGACGCTGCTGCATATCGATCACGTTTCTGGCTTTAGCAGGTTGCGTGAGTGATCGAGTACCGTCTGCATCAGTGGGTTGAACAGTTGCCTTTGGGTCGACTGGCACTGCTTCCGGGGTAGGGGTAGAGGCTACTGCTGCCAGCGGCTGCTCTGACTTCAACTCTGCGGCGATTGTTTGCGTTGTTGAAGCCGTATCGATTTCTTCAGCCTGGAAGTTTGAGTTTTCAGGGTGACTAGAAGCTTTTGCTGCTGCCCGTAAACGAGTGTGCTCCTGAGCTTGCTGTTTTTGCTTGCCTGCTTTTTTTGTGTCTATTAAGCCATCCTGCTTGCCTTGATATTTCAGACGGGTGCCTCGATTAGCTTTCTTGGTTAGCTGCGCTTTCGTCGTCACAGCCTTTCTAATTTCGTTGATCTCATCCAGGCGTAACGTTTCAGTTTCGAGTTTATTAGAATTAATTTTGCGAATGTCAAGCTCTAATTCATCAATCCACTGATTCAGAAGCTTAACCTCATCCTCAAGCATTTCGACATAGCCTAAAAACCGTCCTGGCTTCTCATTGACTTCCTTTTCAAAAGCAAGTAGACGGAGAATGTTGTCTGGGTTATATCTAAGAGTGACAGAAGCCGCATTAACGCCCTTTAATACCTCTCCCCGGTATTTTCGTGTCCTGAATCGAACGGTGCCATGGTCGTACAGTTTCGCATCCACAACTTTCATTAAGCAAAGATCCAGCTTCCGTTCCTCCATCACAGGAGGCAGTTCTTCATCAAGTCCATCCAGCCAAACTCGGTAGCGGCTTCTCGTCTCAAACTTAGGATGATTCTTATGGTTGTGCACAGCGTACAGGTGCCAAGCGACCAGCTTATCTAGATCTTGCGAACTCAGACACACCTCTGATTCAACATTCTTCGGGCGCTTCTGCACGCTGGAGCCAGTGTAGCCCGGACAAGCACTCCAAACTTGACAGTTCAAGCCATGAAAAACAGTCTCTGCATCACCCCCATCTGAAACTTGCCGACGCAGATGGCAGGTAAATCCAAGCTCTTCGCTAATTGTTGCAAGATGTCTGCCAATGTCTTTGACGTGTTTAGACTTTAGGTCTCTGCCGCCATCAGTATAAAGATGACGAAAGAAGCCATAGGGCATTGCAACATCGCGCAAATCATAGTCAGCAGGAAAATACTTGGGAAGAATGGCTCGTCGGATTAATAAGGCAACTTCTTCCGATCCTGGTTGCTTGGCACTGAACAGATGGCTCAGTATGCATTTAGAAAAAGAATCTTTGAGAATCGACAACCAGAGGCGTGTAGCTCCCTCTCTAGGGGACAACTTGTCATCTTTAACCTTTTCAAATTGCAAGACGAGTTCGCCGTCTTCAAGCTTTGAAAGTACGTCTACTTTAGTATGGTCAACCTGTACGACTTTATTTGGATAGCTGGCTTTGAGAGCCTTACCATCTCGCGTATTCAGGAGTGGTTCAGTGCCTTGTCCCGCACTGCACTTACCTTCTTGGATTTCTCGTTGCTCGATTAACTCTTTAACAATACGTAGTACCGTTGTGTAAGCAGGATACTCTTCTGTGTTGCACTTTTTGGCTGCTTCCTGCTCAACCTTTACGTGGACCGCTGCCGCACTCATTATCTTTCCGTTCGTGCTTCCCTTCTCCCAGGTTGTGGTGATGAAGGGCTTCCACAATTGAGTCAGCAAGTGTTCACCTTTTGTGCGTGGCGTTTCTGGCGGAATAGCTTCTTCTCCTCCTCGGAAGTATGATTGAAGCCAGCGGTAAAAGGTACGTCTAGAAACATGAAGGTGCGCTAGTACAGCTTTTTTTCTTGCTTTCTTGATTGCCTGATTAAGGGAATCAGCCACCCATTGAATGAGCCGGGAGCGAAATTCAGTCGTGGCGACCCCCTGCTGCACAAGCTGTTCGATGAACTTATGAATGTCTGTACTGTAGCTACTTTCATCGAGCAGTACCGCATCATCAGGGCATTCGGGAAGTTCGGTTTTGAGGCAATCGTCAGGCATGGGAGGGAAAGAGGACAGCAAGGGTAGAGTGGCAATACTGTACCAGATTTGGAAAATTTGCGCCACTAATTTACGAATGTAGCTGTTGCGATCAGGTGCGCTAAACTCTAGCTCATATTTTTTGGCTATTTACAGTAAAGGTCAAACAATACTGCTACTACCTTCACCGTTTAGCTGGGCGATCGCGTTTTGGATGGCAGTAGCGATCGCCCTTTCTGGAAGCGCCGCCAAAATTTGCTGTTCTTGTTGTAACAGGGATTGTTTGAATTGTGGATCTCGCTGCGCTTCTTCGAGAATGATAAGTTGGATCAATTCTGTTTGTTCATTGGCTGTGGTTGCTACATTGCTAGACCTCAATTGATTCAGCAGAGTATTAACCACTTGAGTTTCATGCCCATCTCCCGTAACTAGGCTACGAACTTGATTGCTGGCTTCTGTGTACCTAATTTCACCCGCACCAGTGACGTTTGTAATCGTGCCACCCACAAAATAGAAGTTGCTGCCGATGCGTTTAGCAAGCTGCTTCACTTCTTCATTCGTTTCTTCTTGCGTTTTTTTGACGTTTGCAAGATCACTAACCAATCTACGGAAAAGCGGGCTATTTTCCAGGCGAGTCGCAGTGACTTCATATCCCTGGTAAACAGCATCTTGAATTTCTTTGATTCGGCGCTCTACATTGGCAGGATCATCGCTTGTGACTTTCACAACCCATAAGTCTTGCCGCTGCTCAATTCCTTGCAGTTTTAGTTTTAGGTCTGGTTTATCAGTTTGTAGCTTATCAAATGTCAAGCTGAGGGCAGTATAGTCAAATTCTTCGCCCTTAAATACAAGCTCTAACTCATTCTCAGGTTGCTGGAACAGGGAAGCAAATTCACCGGGTTCAAAATTGCGATCGACGGGATAGCGGTCAGTAGGTTGTCCATCCCGATAGCGTCGGTAGATGTAATCACAGCGAACCTCCGTAAAGTTGGTTTTGCTGCTAACGCTCCAGTCTTCAATGCAGATGCCAGTCAAGTCTGCTCCTGAAAAGTCAGCCCGTGCGACTTGAGCACGAACGAGAATGCAGTCTCGTAAGTCAGCATTTCGCAAGTTTGCCTCTGTCAGGTTGGCATCAATCAGAATATTCTTACGCAAGTCAACCCTTTGAAAATCTGCCCCTGCAAGTTGGGTCCGAATGAGGGTACTTCCTCGTAGGTCTGTGCTTTTAAGGTCCGTACTTTTAAGGTCTGCGCCTGTCAGGTTGATATCTGTAAAATCAAATTCACGCATATCTGCACCTTGAAGATACGCGCCTCGCAAATTAAATCCTCTAAAGTCTTTATCACGGCTACTGCCATGTGTGAGTAATCGCTGAACTTTGGGATACTCCAAATCGAGGTATTGATTATCTACTCTGGCTCGTTCCAAGCCAACTACACCTTGAAAACATGTGCGATAAAGATTTTGCGCCCGTAAATCAGAATTTGCTAACTTAGCATTGGTAAAGTTAACATTACTCAAATCTAGGTTTGCAAAAGAAGTTCCCCACCAAGAACCGACTATGAGCGCCCAAAATCGTTGGAGTCCTGGATATGACCAAGGTGTTTCTCGAAGGTAGTTAGCGAGCCAAGCAATCAGTGTTAAAAATACTCCATATCCAGCACCGAGCAAAAGTACTGTCCAGTATGTCAGTGGTGAAGTAAGCAAAATTTTGCTGTATGGTAAGCTCTTTCGTTCTAACACATCAGCAATTACCCCAAAACAGCTAATCGTTGCAGAAGAAACACCGCTGACAACAATAACAATTTTAAGAAAATTGGAATTAATGAATAAAATATCAGCAACAGCAATAATGAAACGAATTGCTAGAAAACCAGCGGCACTTAGTCCTAAACACAATCCTGTTGCTACTATAGTCGTTATTAAAAAAGCAGAAAAGCCTTGAATAAGACCAAAAACCCCCAATAAAATTGACAATGCAATGACGATACCCAAACTAACAAATAGAGTAAGTGTTACTTTAATTATGTCTTGAGTAATAGCACTTACAAGCACAACTAATACAATTAAAAACGTAATGTGAAGCTGTGAACGAGCGGGATTGTCAATTATGCCGTACAAGCTAATGAATCCGCCAACGTAGCCTGCAAGCACGTTCGCTAAAACACTCAGTATAATGGTTAGCAGAGCCAAAACATTTTTAAATAAAACCTGTTGACCCGCACTCTTACTTTGAAAATCTATGTTTAAACTGTTCTGCCCAAATCGTTTACCCTGAATAGACTTAGCTTTGTGGTACTTCTGCTGATCCGTTTTCATTCCGCAGACCTTGAGTGAGAATCAAAATTACCAGATATGGTTAAAGTCAAACAGTATTAAAAAATCTGCGTTTCTTAACTCTTAGTACAATGGCTTTGAAAAATTAGTCTAGGATAATATAGCTTTAAGGTTGCTGGGCATCTTGAAATCGTTGATAATTAAATCCACGGACTGAACCAATATTGTTTCATGTAATTTAGCAATATTACTATGCAATCATGGTTGTTTCTGTTTAAATTAACAAAATGTATACCACTCAATCAAAGCAACCTGTTCTACAACTGCAAGGCAATATTCCTGGTTTTCCGGGAACGAATCTTCCAGGTGTATCGATCATTGGCACCCTAATCTCTACTGAACCTCTTCGAGTTGAGAATTTTATAGAGGTTGTTGAAATTGTCAGGGCACGCTCGCGTTCTGAGCAACATGCTTTAGTTAGTGTAGTCATTGATACTGAAGATTTCGTACCAATTTCGTTTCTAGAAGCTGGAGTTAAGCAAAGTTCATCAGTTTGTCGGATTGCAAGGTACTTTTCTCATTCAAGCTTCCTTGACTTTGTGAAGAATCTTGAAGTAGCGATTGAGCAACTAGGGAGTTTTCCTCACAATTTTGATAGCGCTGACAAAGTAATTGAAATCTTCTCCATTCCTCAGCAAATCGCCGAAGGAGTGTTTAGCGAAGCAGTTCGGCAACAATTTCAAGCAGGAGACAAAACTCCGCTCAAAGCACTTCAGGATATTACAGAAAATCAACTTGCCAAAATCTTACCGATTCCGATCGGTACTGGTTTTTTAGTCGGCGGAAGCCATCTGCTCACAAATCATCACGTAATTCCAGATGCAGAAACGGCGGATCAGTGCGTTGCTCAGTTCAGCTTTGCTGAAAACCTACAAGGTGAGAACCAAAAATCAATTGACTACGAATTTGATTCGACTCTTTTTGTTTCTAATCCTGGTCTCGATTACACATTGGTGCAACTCAAGTCAGGTATGTTTACTCGACAAGCAGGCTTTGAACTTGGTTGGATTCAATTAGTTGAAAATGATGAAAGTGTTGCTCCTGGATTGGTATGGGTTGAGTTTGAAGGCAGCCGCGATCAGATTCTCTCAGTAATGGAAGCGGGTAAAGTTGCGATCGATGCCTTGAAATTACGCGGCTACACTATCGACACAGAAGAATCTCTAATCATCTGGCATCAGGATGCTAATTCTTCAGAGGTTGAGATTTATGAGCAGGAAGAGATTAAAGAACTCGGTCGATTAATGGGAGAGGATGCATTCAATGAGCCTGGTAAAAGGGTTAGCGATCGTGCATTGAGACGAAAACGTGGCGACTCTGTAATTGTTGTTCAACATCCGAAAGGTAGGCAAAAACAAATTGTTCTCAACAATAATGAAGTCATTACTAATGGACTCTACGAGGACTTTTTGAGATATAAAGCAGATGCAGATTATGGTTCGTCAGGTAGTCCTGCATTTAATACACGCTGGGAATTGGTCGCACTCCATCATGCTGCTGTCCCTAAAAAACCTGAAGATCCTACTAAGCAGAGTCCGGCTGGAGATCGCACTCCTATCGAGTGCCATCAGGGAGTTAGAACTTGCCGCATCATTGATGATCTCAAACGACGAAGTTTTAGAAATCCAAAACTGAAAAACTTCATTCAAGATTTTGTGATTACGGCTGAGCAGTTAAACTATCCGCCGTTACCAGCCGCCTTGGAGTTTGATGGTCAGCACAGTTACGTGAGCTTGAATTCCAGAATTTTTGCTACTTCAGTTGTTCACAGCGCTCAACAACAAAAAGGAACGATTAAATTCTGGAGTCAAGATTTTGTAGAGCTTGGAAGTTTTGAATCAACGGCACTCAATACAGAAATCTGCTTTAGCCCAACTAAAACCATTATTGCTGAAGCGATGACTGATTCCAGTGTCAAGCTGTGGAATGCAGAGAGCGGACAAGCGATGACTGATTTCAGCATCAAGCTGTGGAATGCTGAGAGCGGACAACTGATCAGACTTTTGACAGGTCATCAAGGAACAGTTATGAGTCTCAGCCTTAATTCTGATGGCAATAGACTCGCCTCTGGAAGTGCAGACAAAACGGTCAAATTCTGGAATCTTGAAACTGGCGAATTTAAAACGTTTGAAGGACATACAGATTTCGTTCGGTCAGTCAGCTTGAGTCCTGATAGTAAGAGAATTGCTTCTGCTAGTGGGGGTGAAAGAGCATTCAAGCTTTGGACGGTTGATACGCTTGATTTTAGATCTTTTGAAGGACACACTGACTTCGTTAGGGTTGTATGCTTTAGCCCAGATGGAGAAATGATTGCTTCTGGAAGCAGCGATAAAACAATCAAGCTTTGGAGAGTTGAGGACGGCGAAGTTGTAAAAGCACTGGAAGGACATCAAGCGTTAGTAGTTCAGGTGTGCTTTAGCCCCAATAGCCAGATGCTTGCCTCTAGCGATCGTAGTGTCGTTAAGCTTTGGAATCTTGCTACAGGAGAGTCGAAGGAGATTCAGGAAGCAGGGGTAGATTTCCTCAGCTTTAGCTCTGATGGTCAAACGATAGCAACTTCAGCAACTTTAAATAAGGATGGAGGGATTGAAGGAGGTATCATTAAACTCTGGAAACTTGATGGAACACTATTTACACTTCTTGAGAATGCTGGTTCTAATTTTAAATTTAATTCCAGAAGTGTTCAATCCGTTCGTAATCTACAAAGCTTAGAAACGCTAAATGCTATTACCATCGAAGCTTGGATCAATCCAATAATGGGTGGTATGGTCATCAGCCGAACACTGGACGCAGCGCATCCAAGACCAGGTGAATTTACCCTCAGAGTAAACTCGATTGGTCAGGCTTTGTTTTCTGTGCTTTCAGTTTCGGCAGATGCATCAACCAAATACTACTCTTCAGTTTCCACAATTCCTGCGCTACAGTACGAGTTCAGCCACATTGCTGCAACCTGGGATGGATCAACTATCAAACTATATGTTAATGGACGTGAGGGACAATCAATGGACGAACCGAGTCCAGTTGACTTAGAAGGGGATTCTAATTTGCCGTCCAGTGCTCCAATCCTTATGGGGGTAGCGCTAAAACAAGGAACATCAGAATTAGCCCATCCTCCTCATACTCGGATTCCAGACTTGGAGCAGTTCTTCTCAGGCACGATCGCTGAAGTTCGTTTGTGGAATATCGCTCGAAGTTCACAAGATATTGCCATGAATATGACGCGGCAATTAAGCAACAACGAGCCAGGGTTAGTTGGTTATTGGAGATTTGAAGAGAGCCAGAGTGACAACGTGTACAACTCTGTGTCTCAGCAAAGTGATTACGGCATTCTTCGAGGGGTAAAGCGATTAAATGCTTCTCAACTATATTTCGCAGCCTTACCCTACGGTCTTAGATTTAGTAGCAATACGGAGCAGGTTGATTGTGCAAACAACAACGATTTAGTCATCATAGAAGCAATTACGATCGAGGCATGGATTAAACACAAATTTGGTAATTGTTCGCTTGTGAGTCAAGGTGATCTGAATGGGTGCAGCTATTCAATTGCATGGCATAACGGTAAAATCCGAGTGATTTTGCAGGGCGAAAGCGCGTTAAACAGAACAGTAGCTGTCACAAAAGATAGTTTTCCTCAAGATTTGATTTGGCATCATGTCGCGTTCACTTGGGAGCACGCCTCATCGGAGCTTTCTATTTACATTGATGGTAGAGTGCAAGACTCCCTGGTGATTGAGGGGCAGGCAAAGACGATTGTAACTCCTGCCAAAAACCAAACCCTTGGGCTATTTACAAGCTCACTGAAGGGTGTGACAGGTAACTTGAAGATTGGCGGTCAAGAAGCGGAACTGGATGTTCCGCAGTCACAGAAAAGGTTTTACGATGTCGCAATCGCAGATGTCCGACTCTGGAATGTCTGTCGTCCTCAAGACCAGATTAAAGCAAACATGTCACGGCGGTTGAACAGCGACGTAGAGAACGACAATGGTCTGATTGGCTACTGGCGACTCGATGAAGGCAGTGACGATCGAGTGATAAATCTTGTATCTAAAACACCAGCTACCATTCATGGCGCAAAATGGTTTCCGATGCCAGTCGTGTCAGAACAAACGACAACTGCCAATACCAACTTTCCTGAGTCATGATTTGCATTTGAGAATCGGTGTGAGATGCTCTGGAATTCCAGCCATCTGAATTGCGTTGCATCCCAGCTTGTAGGCAAACTCCACCGATCGCCCTGCTAACAGCGCATCATAAAAGCCGATCGCAAATTCGATCGCCGCTTGATCTCCAATTGAGCGCTTCATGCCTACGACACAAGCAATATGTTGCGAGATTGCTTTCGCTTGGACTTCTGAGTAACACGCATTCAGCACCACACACTCAACCTGGTGAGTAAATAAGGCAAACAAACTGGCGATCGCTGCTCCAGAAACCAACTTCGGTTGCCCAGTTTCATCCTCAAACATCAAGCCTTCTGGCTCTGCATCGGTATCCGAAACGACGCTGAATTTACGAGCAGATAGCGGCTCGTTACCTGAATTTTCAGTTCCAACGCCATGACCTGAGAAGTGAACAATCTGGGGCTGATAATCGAGCAACGCCCGCTGCATGTCTCTAGCAGTTACCGCCCACTTTGAGATCACCTTAAACTCATCTCGATGGCGCGATCGCCTCAGTCCCTCCTCAATCTCGCGTACCTCTTCCCCCAATCGCAGAGAAGGAGTTCCCTTGGGGTTTGCCGCCAAAACCAGAATCGTCTTGACCAATTGAGGTTCACCAGCAACCCTAGCGCCCTTGTCTGAAATGGCTGGCTGATGGGTAGCTTCTTGATAATGAATATTTCCAGCCCCAGTGAGATTAGTAATGCTGCTACCTGAGATGTTGAAAACTGCTCCCTGCACATTACCCATCGCCGTCCCGCCTGACATTTGTCCGATCGCCTGATTGCGATCGCCCTCCACCGTTTGCCCAACTTGCGGCGCTTGAGGATGAGAACTCTTTGAAGAATCAACGGTATCTGGAGCAGACGAATTTGTAGCAGCCTGATTGGGATCAGGTCGTTCATTAGTCATTTCGTTTAATCTGCCTCCTACCTAATTCAGTGTCACATTACCCTGCACGTTGCCAAGTACATTGCCACCTGTCACCTGACCTGTCACTTGGTTCTGATTGCCAGTAACAGTCTGGATAATCTGATTGCCGGGAGTCCCATCAGGAGCATCTTCTTGCAGAATCTTGGCGATCGCTTGTGCCAGTTCTGGATTGTCTTTCAATAACGTCTCCAGTTCCTCTTGGAAAACAGCTTTACGAGCTTCACTCTCTGGTTTTATAGCCACCTGCTCTGCTGCTACTTTCATGTCTTCCTTTGCCTCCACCTCCGGATGCAACTTCGACCATACTGCTTTAGCTTTATTCCAAGCGTCCTCACCAAATTTCTCCGCAACTTTTTCTGATGCCTTGCCACCTAACTTTATTAAGAAAGGTAGGAAAGGGGAAAGGAAAGCAGTTAGCAATACAATGTCCATTAGAAAAGCTTCCGTTGCTGACAAAGATGAGAAAACTCTAGAACATAGAAAGTACCAACCTCTTCCCTCATTTCAAGAAACCAAGTTGGTTGTATCTATATCTTTCTCTACTCTATCAAGATAAACGCTCTTCAATGCTATCGCCCCCTTCTTCGTCACCATGCATTAACGTATGTAGCGGTAAGGTCGGCTCTGTCGCAGAAAGTGAACGGGACAGTAGGCTTAGGAAAGCCTTGTCGTCGTTGATCGGTTCCCATGTCTACTCGGTTTTGTTTCAGTAGCGTCATCTCCAAGCAGCTATCATGGTGCTGAATGTCCGCTGGTCTTGCCGCTATGCCTTGTCCTACTAGAGTTGGGAGGAAATGATGCTAGAACGAGATATTGAAGTAGACCTTTCAACGAGCAACTGATGGGTGCTTAAATAGGTCCCAGCATTAGACAAACGGGTTCGACCGTATTTGAAACGAACGATGCGTGGAGGATCGATGAGATGTCTACCGAAAGCAAAGGAGCCTAGAAGTAGCTTTATCGTTCGGTCGCTTCAGCCAGAAAGACACTGGACTTTCGGTTGAGTGCGAAACGAGGTGGCAAAGCAGTCACTCGGTTTTTCCGTAAAGCCCTCAGATCCTAACTTGTCAAGAGACCTCGCGTGATTAATGTCCACAAGAATGCAGCTGATCTGCTCGCCGTCAATATGCTAAAAAGCTATGAAACGCTGCCAGCAGAAACTGAACGATGGCATGTGAGGTTTCTGCATAACAGCATGGAGCAAGTTCATCAACACATGAAGCGAAGCACCAAGCCAGCGATGGGTTTCCAGTCGTTCAACACGGCGAGACGAACCTCAAGGGGAATTGCAGCGAGAAATATGATGCGCCTCATGCGCTACTGTCGCATCTTCAACGTAGCTCGAAGGTGGAACTGTTAACTAGGCGCATAGGATTGATTGCCAATAATCGATAGGGCAGTGCTTACGGCTACTACATGTCCAAGCCCGCGCTTTCGATGCCCGAAAATCACTGGCGACACGCTGCATCGCCTCCGGAGAACCTTGCCAATCCTGCTTAGCACAAGCTTTTTCTCAAGTTGAAAGGCGGAAAGCAAGAGCCTTAAAGGGTTAGGGCGATCGAAAATTTGTGCCGTCAATTTGATAGAATTTTAACAGAGCGATTTCTACGGAATATCAAAACTTTGATGGAAACTTGCTTCAGGCTTAAAGTTTAGTAGCGTCGAAACTACTTCCAGTAATGTTCTTAGCGATCTCAAATTTTGCGCCACTGATTTACGAACGCTCGAATATGAGATTTTTCACCAAAAGCGATTTTTCTGCCAAAAACCAATAAAATTGTGCCACCCATTTGCGAAATCTGAGCGGTGAGGGGTAAATGTGGTAAAAACGTTGAAAGCTCTTCAGACAAATGGTTTCAGGCTTTGGAGGACTGTGCCACCCATTTGCGAATTGTGCCATATTTTTTGGCTATTCACAGTCGCACATTGATGTCGTTAGAATGGCATTTTACTGCTTTTCTCACGCTAATGTCGCTAATAAGTCATATGCAACTGGGCGGATAACGTGATCATTGCGCTGTTTTGCGTCTTGTCAGCGCAAATGCCATTCTTTAAAGGCACTCAACATACTCATGCGATCGCGCCACTACAATAAACCCGCAGACCCATACAAGCGTCTGAGCAGCGCGAGAATCTTGGTGCCATAGTCAGCCTCGGCAGACCACCGCCAACTGAGCTGCTCCACGCTGGGAGCCACGCCTCGGCTGATGGAGGAAAAACGTGGATCAACTACTGCCTGCACCAACGGTTCTTGATTGGCATAGGCTTTCAGATGTTGAATATGGGCGCGAACTTCAATTTGGGCACTCGGAAAGCTAGCCGCTTCGCGACTACCACCACCGGGAGCCGTCTCATATCTGGTCAGGTTCCATCGAACGGCTCCCTTGATGCGATTGGATATGGCTTGTGCTTACTGGGAGAAGTTTGTTCGGTGTGAGATCAGCAATTCAGTCGGCTGAACTTTATCATCATGACCAAAAGTGCCGCGATCGAAGCGCTAGAAGTGGCGCTGGTGGTGGTAACGCTGGGGCTAGCATCAAAAGCGTGGCATGAAGCGATTGCTGGTGCTGCCCTGGCGCTGGTTGCCACTGGTGCGATCGTGCTGGTTTTGCACGGCTACTTGCTCAAGATTCCTGATGTTTGACTGAAATTGAGTGCAGGCATTTTGCTATTGGCTTACGGCACCTTCTGGCTGGCGGAAGGATTAGGGATTGAATCGCCCATTGGTGAGTTGGGATTGCTGATTCTAATTGGCGTTTATGGATTGATCAGCCTACTGGCAATTCAACAATTGCAGAAAACCCGCTAAGACACTTCGCCTATTCTCAGCAGATAACCGATCAGTGGTCAGGTGCATGAGCATTGTTATACCAGTTTAAACAGTGACCAGGGCAGATAGAAGATTGAAACCTCGAATGTGCAAGCCTCCTGAAAGCCAAAATCGCTAATCTAAAATCCAAAATGGTATTAACTTGTCCTGCATCAGTGCGATCGCCTTATTACAATAGCTTAAGGTGACTTCTAAAACGGAGTCATACCGATTATGATTAAACAGAGTTCAGCGCAGCAAAGCCCATTGATGGACTTCTCATCGATCATGTCAATAGTCGCCAATGCGCTATTTGCTGACAGTGCTTGAGTCCACTACACAATCCTCACCACAACATTTAACAGGAGATACATATGAGTAGCGGAAACGGATGCCCGTTTACGGGAGGGCAGAAACAGCCTCGTCATGTGCCGACGAACCAAGAATGGTGGCCGCATTATTTGAATCTGAGCATTCTCAACCAGCACTCACCCAAGTCTAATCCGATGGGTGAGGCGTTCAACTACGCTGAGGCGTTCAAGACGCTCGACTTAGCCGCCGTGAGAGCAGATATCTTTGAGCTAATGACCACCTCTCAGGACTGGTGGCCAGCCGACTATGGGCACTATGGACCGCTCTTCATCCGGATGGCATGGCACAGCGCTGGCACCTATCGGACTGGCGACGGTCGCGGCGGTGCAGGTTCGGGCACTCAGCGGTTTGAGCCGCTCAACAGTTGGCCCGACAATGCCAACCTCGACAAAGCGCGGATGTTGCTTTGGCCTATTAAGCAGAAATACGGCAAGAAACTCTCCTGGGCTGACCTGATGGTCTTTGCTGGCAACTGTGCGCTTGAGTCGATGGGCTTCAAGACGATCGGCTTTGCGGGTGGGCGCGTGGATGTGTGGGAACCAGAAGAAGACATTTACTGGGGGTCTGAGAAAGTCTGGCTCGACAATGAGCGTTACACTGGCGATCGGGTGCTGTCGAATCCTCTCGCCGCCGTTCAGATGGGGCTGATTTACGTGAATCCACAAGGTCCAGATGGCGAGCCTGATCCGCTTGGTTCGGGGCGCGATATTCGTGAGACCTTTAAGCGGATGGCGATGAACGATGAGGAGACTGTCGCACTCACCGCTGGTGGGCACACCTTCGGCAAATGTCACGGTGCAGGCGAAGATACGCATGTCGGTGCTGACCCTGGCGGTGCCAGCATCGTAGAGCAGGGACTGGGTTGGAAGAGCACCTACAATACCGGGATCGGCGTTGATGCCATCACCAGCGGCATCGAAGGTGCCTGGACTCCGACTCCGACGCAGTGGGACAACAGCTATCTGGAAACCCTGTTCAAATATGACTGGGAGTTGACGAAGAGTCCCGCTGGCGCGTGGCAGTGGAGACCGAAGGACGGGGCTGGTGCAGGTACGGTACCCGACGCCCACGATCCGTCGAAACGGCACGCCCCCATGATGACCACAGCGGATATGTCCATGAAGACGGACCCTACCTATGAACCGATCGCGCGGCGTTACCGCGACAACCCAGATGAGTTTGCCGAGCAGTTCGCCAAGGCGTGGTTCAAGCTAACCCATCGTGACATGGGACCGCGAGTTCGCTATCTCGGTTCAGAGGTGCCAGCAGAAGAGTTCCTGTGGCAAGACCCCATCCCCGCAGTTGATCATGAATTGATTAATGAGCAGGACATCGCCGCACTCAAAGCCAAGATTCTGGCATCGGGACTGTCTGTCTCCCAACTCGTTTCGACCGCCTGGGCATCGGCATCCACGTTCCGCTGCTCCGATATGCGCGGTGGAGCCAACGGAGCGCGCATTCGGCTGGCACCACAGAAGGATTGGGAGGTCAACCAGCCAGCCCAACTAGCAACGGTGCTGCAAACCCTGGAGGGCATCCAGACCGAATTCAACCGTTCGCAGTCCGGCGGCAAGAAGGTTTCGCTGGCTGACTTGATCGTTCTGGGCGGCTGTGCCGGTGTCGAACAGGCGGCGAAGAGCGCTGGATACAATGTGACAGTTCCCTTCAAGCCGGGACGGACGGATGCATCGCAAGAAAAAACCGATGTTGAGTCCTTTGCCGTGCTGGAGCCGACCGCAGACGGATTCCGCAATTACTCCAGCGGCAAACACAGCGAATCGGTTGAAGAACTGCTGGTCGATCGGGCGCAGTTGTTGTCCCTGTCAGCCCCCGAACTAACCGTTCTCGTAGGCGGCTTGCGTGTCCTGAATACGAACTTTGACGGCTCCAAGCACGGTATCTTCACCCATCAGCCAGAGACGTTGACCAATGACTTCTTCGTGAATCTGCTCGACCTGGGCACAGCGTGGAAGGCGACCTCTGAAGATGAATATGAGTTCGAGGGGCACGATCGCAAAACCGGCGAACCTAAGTGGACCGCTACCCGTGTTGACCTGATCTTTGGTTCAAACTCGCGGTTCCGCGCCCTTGCAGAAGTCTATGGGGAGGAGGACTCGCACCAGAAGTTTGTGCATGACTTCGTGGCGGCGTGGGACAAGGTGATGAACCTCGATCGCTATGACCTCAAGTAGTTTCAGCACAACAGTCTTCGAGGGTTTCGCAGCGTCGTTTCGTAAGATGAGCGATCACCGATCGAGACGACGCAAAACCGTATAAATCTTGAATGTAAGTAGAAGTAAGAGACAAACATGAGAGCGGCGTTTCAACTTGCCTTGAAGCGCCGCTTTCACATTCCTGGCTCCTAACTGCTTTGAAGCGTTTGCGAATACTCTCCGGCACGTTCGCCCCTCGTATCATCGTCAACTCTAATCATGCAATCTTGCTGTACTCCAGTATTCCATTGGCGATCGCCAATCGCTATCTTCCAGTAGTCTAAAGCTGCACAAGACTGCCTCAGCCTGCGCCGTTGTCGATCTTCAGCAGCCATCACTATGATGTTGGCACGCTTTTTGCACACTATATTCTGTCAATTGGCTAGAGAAATTTGTTGCCGAATACGGAGCAGTTTCTATACCGTTCGAGTGATTGTGCGGGATGCGTCGAGACAGTACGATCTGCGAGTCAGTATCATTATTTACCATCAATACGGATAAAACCCTAATACGGAGAATCAGGAGCATCATGCCAAAAATGGATCAGATGGACGATCGCCGTCCGAGCCAACGGAGTCTACGATCGCTTGATTTTTTGAATCTGTTTCTGGCAGATGTCCGCGATGGGGTTGATCCCTATCTCAGTGTGTATCTAAAAGCGGCGGTCGGCTGGGATGCTGCCCAAATTGGCGCTGCTCTTTCGGCTTCAACGATTTCCACCGTCATTGCTCAAACGCCAGCCGGAGCATTAGTCGATTAACTGCGGCAAAAGCAGCTGTTGGTTGTGCTGGCTGCGATCGCCGTGTCGCTGGGCTGCATTGGCATGGTGCAAGTGCCCAGTATGCCTGTGCTGAATAGACCTCTTGCAGATTAGTTCCAGAGGATCGTCGAAACGAGCCACAAATGAGGAAACATCAGGACATGACAAACAAAACCCGTCCTGATGATGAACTATACAATAGCGCAAAGGCTCTCGCCTGAGGTCTTGCCTTAAAACTAGCGATACGAGAGAGATTTGACTATCACTTCTCAAAGTAGTCCCTCGAATCCTCTCACCACAGATGTTTCAGAGTAATGTCTTCTCCCTTCACACGGAAGGGGTCACAGGTTCAAATCCAGTATCGCCCATACATTAGTAGCTTTGTAAGCTGAGTGGGAAATGTGGTGCTTTAGCAACAGATTAAACGTCAGCTATGGCTTAAAAAATTGAACAGGACACCTACTAAGACTTGTGATCTCTATGTCTGAAAGCAGTGAAAATAGTCAAGATGCTTCGGTCACTGTTGTCATTTCAAGACGGGTGACGCCGGGCTGTGAAGTTGCATTTGAAGCGTTTTTGATTGGAGTGACTGCTGCTTGTGCTCAGTTTCCAGGGTGTCTGGGTAGCAGCATTTTTCGTCCAGCTAGTGTTGACGATCCTGAATATCGGGTCATCTTTAAGTTCGATCGACTGAGCAATTTACGCCGTTGGGAGACCTCAGTGGAACGTCAGCAGTGGTTTGCTCAGGCCGAAACGTTGACCGAATGTCCTCCCACTATCCAGGTGTTGACTGGGCTAGAAACCTGGTTCACTCTGCCAGGGAAAGCGGCCATTGTGCCGCCGCCACGTTACAAAATGGCGCTAGTGACTTGGCTAGCCGTTTTTCCGCTGATTACGGTGATTTCTACCGTGCTGCAAGCGCAACTTTCGCCGTTGTCGATCGTCATTCGAGTCATGATCGTTGCGGGCATTGCGGTGCCGACTATGACTTATTTCCTAATGCCTCAGATGACGCGCCTTTTTGCCTGGTGGCTGTATCCATCTCCTTCAAACCTGGCAGAAACTCAGAGCGATGACGCTCTACCAGTTCTTGAGGCTAGTGCTGCGCCCCCGCTCCCCGCTATGCAGGTGTTGCCTGCCGAACTGGTCGAGCTAGACGCGATGCCAATGGAGATTGAGGGTCAACGGTCAACGGCTTCGACCCTTTCATAAGGATGCGTCAAAGATGTCTAACTGCTCTGTGGGGTGCTGTGTCGTTTTGTTGTAGCGTTTGTCATTCTTCTCGCGTGCTGAGGACTGGGGTTGACCGCCTTTGCGTAGCCCGATCGCAATTTTGCTGTGCTTCTCAATCTGTCCCATAACTTGCCGTGCTCGTTGAATGACCGAAGCGGGCAACCCTGCTAACCGCCCTGCTTCGATCCCGTAGGAGCGATCGGCTCCACCTGGCTGGACTTTGTGCAGAAAAATAATCTGATCAGGCAGTTCTTTGACTACGACTTGATAGTTGGCAACGTTTGGCAACATGGATGCGAGTTCGTTGAGTTCATGGTAGTGGGTAGCAAAAATCGTGCGGGCGCGGATTTCGGTTGCCAGATGCTCGGCTACTGCCCAGGCGATCGACAGCCCATCAAACGTCGCCGTACCCCGACCAATTTCATCGAGAAGGACGAGCGATCGTGGCGTTGCATGATTGAGAATGTTCGCTGTCTCGTTCATTTCCACCATAAAGGTCGATTGCCCCGTTGCCAGGTCATCCACCGCACCCACACGGGTGAAAATGCGATCGCAAATACCTAACGTCGTTGCCTGTGCTGGAACGAAACTGCCCACCTGCGCCATCAGTTGAATCAACCCGACCTGACGAAGGTAACAGCTTTTGCCGCTGGCATTAGGTCCCGTGAGGACGATGAGGTCGGGAGTGGGGAGTGGGGAGTGGGGAGTGGGGTGAGAGGACAAGTTTTGAGTAGCGCTTTGCGCCGCTACGCTAGAGAGTTTTGAGTTTTGAATTAAATCTCCGCGTCTCTGCGTCTCTGCGGTTTCCTCGCCTTCACCATCTGCCGCTCGTCCTCCCATCACTGTCGAATTTGGTACAAAGAACCCTGCTGGAAGAGATTGCTCAACGACAGGATGGCGACCTTCAAGGATGTGAATGTCACGGGTGGGGACAATCTCAGGACGGCAGTAACCTTGGTAAACGGCGATTTCTGCCAGACCACAGAGAACGTCGATCGCCGCGACTGCTCGTGCCACCGTGCGAATGAGTTCGGCATGCTCACCCACCTGCGATCGCAGGTCAGCGAAAATCTCGTATTCCAGGTGGTTCAGGCTTTCTTGAGCAAGCTGGATGCGGCTTTCGCGTTCTTTTAAATCTTGAGTGATGTAGCGCTCTTCGTTAGTCAGGGTTTGCTTGCGGGTGTAGCCATCAGGCACCTGCTTACCTGCTTTGGCGTGAGAAATGCTGATGTAGTAGCCAAACGTTTTGTTGTAGCCGACTTTGAGAGTAGGAATCCCAGTGCGATCGCGCTCAACGATCTCTAGATTTTTAATCCACTCCTGATCAGCTTCCACTTGCTGGCGTAGAGAATCGAGTTGCGGATTTACGCCCGATCGAATCAGGTTGCCATCGGTGAGGTAGAGCGGCGGCGTATCAACGAGGTGCGCGTGGAGGTGCTGCTGTAACGTTTCTAGAATCGGGGGTACGGTCTGGAGGTCTTGCAGGTAGCGCGATCGTGCCTTTTCCACCAGTCGCCCCAGATCGGGCAGTTTGTCGAGCGAATCTGCCAGCGCAACGAGATCACGAGCGTTTGCTGTACCCGAACCCGCCCGACCTGCCAGCCGTTCTAAGTCATAAATTTGCTTTAGCAGGCGTTGCAGCGTTTGACGTAACGCACCGTTTTCAACGAGTTCGGCGATCGTCTCCTGGCGATCGCCAATCTGACTCGGTTGCAGCAACGGTTGTAGGAGCCAGCGCCGTAATGCTCGACTGCCCATTGCCGTTACGGTTTTGTCGAGTGCCCACAGCAGCGACCCATGATAGGTACCATCCCGCGCCGTTTGAGTAATTTCGAGATTGCGCCGCGTTTGATGGTCAATCACTAGATACTCGGTCAGCGTGTAGGTGCAGAGGGGCTGGAGGGGAAAAGTCTTAAGGGATGAAGGATGTAGCTTGCTTCCGCTTGGCGGTAGGATGAGGGATGAAGGTTTCTGCTGCTCGGTGGCATCAGAAATCTCACGTTCGCCTTCATCCTTTTGCCTTTTACCTTTTACCTTTTGCCCTTTGTCTTCGTCCTTGATCCTTTCGCCTTTATCCTTTCCAATCTCCTTCTCCGTCGTGGTTTCAACATATTCCAACAGTCCTCCTGCGGCTCGGACGGCTAAGGGCAGATGCTCGCAGCCCATGCCTTCGAGCGATCGCACTCGAAAGCGTTGCAGCAGCCGATACCGGGCTTCTGAGAGCACAAAGGGAGCCTGCGATCGCAACGTGTAGCAAAACTGAGGCGGCAGACATTCTGGCAGGTGTTCCGATTTTTCACCCGGTCGCAGCAGGCTCACCAGATCGGGAGCATTGGTAGGAACGAGGACTTCCGAGGGCTGTAAGCGCAACAGCTCTTGAGTTAACTGTTCTAGTTCCTGCGCCTGTGTGGTCAGAAATTCGCCTGTGGACACATCAGCATACGCCAAGCCCCAATGATTGCCTGCGATGACGACGGCTGCCAAAAAGTTATTGCGACGGGCGTTGAGCATCCCTTCTTCCAGGATGGTGCCTGGAGTAATGACGCGGGTGATGTCGCGCCGCACCAGTTGCCCCTGGGCGTCCGCTGCATCTTCCATCTGATCGCACACGGCGATCGCAAACCCCTTCTCCACCAACACGGCACAGTAGCGATCGAGCGCGTGATGGGGAATGCCTGCGAGTGGGACTTTGCCTACTTCTTTACCTGCATCCTTAGCCGTTAGAATCAGCTCTAGCTCACGAGCGATGGCGATCGCATCCTGAAAAAACGTCTCAAAAAAATCTCCCACACGATAAAGCAACAGGGCATGGGGATACTGGTCTTTCAGCTCCACATAATGGCGAATCATGGGGGTGAGCAGGGCGCGATCGACCGATCGATGATCGGCATAGCGCACGGCATGTTTTACCAGTCGTTCTGGCAGCCCGTTCGTAACCTCGGCAGAGTCAAAATCCGTCATGAAGCACCGTCACGAATCAACGCAGAAGCACAATTCCATAGACTCTATCGTATAAAGCTTTGCTGCTATCTGGTATTTCGCCTCTCTGCGTCTTCGCGTCTTTGCGGTTAAACCCTCATCCATCTTTCTATAGTTTTTTGAACCGTGCCCAAAAAGATGCTTTCTTACCCCAGTCTGCTGTTACAGTGAGGCATTCTCAAACGCATCAGGCGATCGCGGCATCTACTTTACTGAAAGCTCTCTAAATAGTTGATCCCAAACGTTGGGCATCTTCTATACTGCTTTCGTGTCTCATCCTCTCCAACGAGCAACTACTCCTCAACGAGCAAACTTATGTCTCAGGATGCCAGCCTCTCCACAAAACGCCTTCAGCCGTCGTCTGATGCGTCACCCTTTGCCGAAGAACCGCTTGGCTCCGATGTCATCGCGGCAGGTAGTTTTCCCGTCGAATCCTACGCCGATCGCCTCATGGACGATCTGTTTGGCGATGTGGAACGTCTGCTCGACAGTGGCGCGAAACCGTCAACCGACTCGGTGCGCTCAGAGCTGCTGCTCCCAGAGTCAACGGCTCCTAAACGCAGCAGCTTTGTCGATCTGGTATCTCCTCTTGTACGACGATCGACCGTTGAGGCTGATGCAGCGGCAGACGAGCAAGATTATGAGGCACTGCTGGCAACTCGCAAATCGATGGAGCGATCGCTGGAACGGAAACCTTTCATTGCGAGTGTGCGAGAGTCGGTGCGCTCCTACGATCGCCTGTTGCTAGGCGTTGGTTGCCTATCACTGCTCACAGTTCTGGGTGTATGGTTCCTCAACCAGCAGGCACGACAGCAGACAGCGACCGTTGCAGTTGTACCGCAGACATCCGCTAGTAACACTACGCCATCCAGCACGGCAACCGATAACCAGTTTGTTAGCTACCTGCAGCAAGCGCTCAAAGCGATCGATGATCAACAGCAGTCATCTAGCTCAACCCCGGCTAGCCCAAATGGAACTGCAATGAACCTTCCGACCGTCACGTTACCAGGTAGCCCAACGATGCAACCTTCACCCACCGCGGGGACGACTCCATCCACTGCAAGCCGCCCTGCAACTGGGTTGTCGAGGCTCTATGTACCGATTTATCAAGTCCCCCAACCAGGGCAACCAGGCAGTCCCTCCGTTGCACCCTTGCCGTCTGTCAATGCCCCAGCCGCTGTGCGCCAGCCGATTCCGCTTTCGGTGCCTGGAGTTGCCAAAAAATTGGTCGGAGTATTGGAACTGGGCGATCGCTCCGCTGCCCTGATTGAAATGAATGGCGTGACCCAGCGCTACCGCGTTGGTGAAAGCATCGCTACCAGCGGTTGGACGTTAGTGGATGTCTCTAAAGATCAGGCCGTAATTCGCCGCAATGGTGAAGTGCGATCGGTCTTTATTGGTCAGAATTTTTAGAAGTTGTTAGTCTCTACGAGAAGTTGTTAGTTTTTAGTGGTTGTTAGCCAAGCAAGCGAGTTTTGAGTTTCGAGTTAACTCTGGCTTCTAGCCTCATTGCTCCTATCTAACAACTAAAAACCAAAAACTAAAAACTACTGCGGAGCACACACATGGGTCTGTTTGACGATTTCAGCAAATTTCTCGAAACGCGGCTTGAGGAATTTCTGCGCGACAATCCGCAGCTAGAATTGCTCGTTCTCGAAGAGAAGCTACGCGACCAGGAAGAAGAAACGCTCAAGCTGATGACGGATCTGAGGCGAGAAGAAAAAGGGCTTCAGGATGAGATTTTGTCGATCGCTCGCGAAATTCAGCTCTGGCACGCCCGCATTGAAAAAGCTAAAACAGCCGGACGGCTTGACCTGGCAGAACCCGCCCAGGAACATGAAGCCAGCCTTTTGCGAAAAGGCAATCAGCGTTGGGGGCAGATGGAAGTATTGAAAGAACGCCTCAAGCAAACCCAGCAATTGCAGCAACAAATTCAGCAACGCCGCAAAGAAGTCCAGGCAAAAGTGGCTCAAGCGCAGGCGACTCGTGCCGCTGCCGCCACAACCGAACAGAAGTGGAATAGTGCAGGCTGGAACCAGATTCCCACCTCATCCAGCAGCGTAGGCGACTTGGAACATCAGTTCCGCCGCTGGGAAGCCGAAGAAGAACTTCAGGAACTCAAACGCAACATGGGACGATAGGTCGATCGCCCTACTCCAACTTCTTCGCATCATCTCCACAATCAACGATGCCGTTACGATACGTTGGGTTGAACGGTTCCGGGCGCTTTACACAGCACTGATTTTGTGGTGATACCGATTTAAAGAATGACGGCTACAGATCAATCGGTGGATAGGGGCAAGGCATTGCCTTTCCCCTACAGGATGTGTCGCATTTTCAATTCAAATTGGTATGATTTCATCTGCAATCCGCTGGGTATAAACAACCCCGGCATAGCTTTGAGATTTGCAATGAGTAGAGCTTAAACAGGGGCCACTGTGACAACTCGCTTAGAGGAACGGTAGCTAGTCATACACAGAGAGACCCTACAAAGGCGGCAGTCTGGACGAGTGGTGCCGTACTGAAAAGCCGCATCGGTTGTCGCCCGCACTGAATAGACAAACTGTTCACTTGTGGGTTGAAAACCCAGCTCTAGCTTACGCAGAGAGTCGCTAAATTTACCGTTCTCCAGATAATACGCTTGTTGCGATCGATTCATTGTGCTAACCCTCTGCTTCGATTTGAGATGGAGAACGGCCGCCTCCTTCGTATTGGAACAGTTCCATCCTCCTGCCCATACCCATAGCCCCAGTATCAATAGAACAAGCCCCAACACACGTGACCGCGCGCTGCCTGTGCGGTTGAAGAGTAGCACCAGGGCGGTGATGAGCAGCACCAGGGCGATGATGAGCAACCATAAGGTGAGCATTGGCAAACTCTAGAAAGGCAAAGAGTTCTGAAAGTCTACCCAGATTGATCGCGCTGATTAACCTTCTGGCTGGTGGGGTTTTCGGATGGTAAAGGAAATGGGTCGCTGGTTGGGACGATCGCTGACTGAATCGCGCACTGTCTTCTGCAATGGCGCTTGGGGTACGTTGAGCGATCGGGCAACGGTCGGTTCTTCTTTCAGCGTTTCTGGTTTCTCATAGTCCAGATGAAACGGCATGTTGGTCAGCTTGTCGTAATTGGAGGCGATCGCCAGCAGCGCACCACCCAAAACAAAAAACGGTAGCGGCAACGAAACCTGCTGCACCCATTGCAACACCTCCGCCGCGCCAAAGAGTAAAACAAAGCAGGTAATCCAAACCTTCATCGCCGAACCCAGAAGCTATCTAAAAAAGGGTACATATTACATCGCAGCATACCCGATTTTTTTAACTTTGACCGCTGGAAAACCGCTGAGACGCCGAGACCGCTGAGAATAAACTTTGCGCCCTCTGCGCCTCTGCGGTCAAAAGCCAATTCCACTCCCGCCACAGCAACGCTACACTAAATCTGACTTTCTCCGATCGCTGGTCATGGATACCTTAAAACAACCCACTCCCGAAGTCGAACAGCGCGTCAAAGACTTGCGGAAACTGCTCTGGAAAGCCAACTACGACTACTACGTGCTAGATGCACCTCAAATGGAAGATGCCGTCTATGACCAGCTTTATCGAGAATTAGTCGAGCTGGAAACACGCCATCCATCGCTGGTTGTCCCAGATAGCCCGACCCAGCGCGTGGGCGATCGACCCGCCAGCCAGTTCGTTTCCGTCAAACACAACATTCCGCTTTACAGCCTGGAAAATGCGTTTGGCAACGAAGATTTGGCGAAATGGCAGGAACGTTGGCAGCGGCAATTAGTGGCAGTTAGCGGTCAGCGGTCAGCGGTCAGCGGTCAGCCATCGGAGCATGAATCATTTGACTATGTATGCGAATTGAAAATTGATGGGAATGCGCTGGCATTGACTTACGAGAATGGTCTACTGGTGCGGGGTGTCACTCGTGGCGACGGCATTCGAGGGGAAGAGATTACGCAGAATGTCAAAGCCATTCGATCGATCCCCCTGCGGCTCAACCTTGACAATCCACCACCCATTGTCGAAGTGCGCGGCGAAGCCTTCCTTCCGCTCTCCTCCTTCGAGCAGATCAACCAGGAGCGCGAACAGGCAGGCGAGACACTCTTTGCCAATCCCAGAAATGCCGCTGCTGGCACACTCCGCCAATTAGACTCCAAAATCGTCGCCCGTCGGAAGCTGGATTTCTTTGCCTACACGTTACATTTCGGCAGCAACAAGGCAGAAGTGGCAGAGGCGGCAGAGGAAGCAGGGGGGGCAGGGGGAACAGGAGAGGCAGAGGAAGCAGAGGAGGCAAGGGGGCCAATTCGCCCAGAACTCTATAGCTTGTCGGCGCGAAGCGCTACTCAAAACTTAAAACTCTCTAGTGTAGCGGCGCAAAGCGCTATTCAAAACTCTCATTCTCACATCCCACACCCCACACCCCACACCCAATGGGACTGCCTCGAACTTCTCAAACAAATGGGCTTTCGTGTCAATCCTGAACGGCAGCAATGTGCGGATTTATCAGCCGTGCAGGAATACTGCGATCGCTGGTCACTCGATCGCACCCAACTGCGTTACATGACCGATGGCGTTGTCGTCAAAATTAACTCGCTGGCACTGCAACAGCAATTGGGTTTCACGCAGAAATTTCCCCGCTGGGCGATCGCCCTCAAATACCCTGCGGAAGAAGCACCCACGATCGTCGAGCGCATCAGTGTCAATGTGGGACGCACCGGAGCCGTTACGCCATTGGCAGAAATGCGACCCGTGCAGCTAGCAGGCACCACTGTCGCGCGGGCAACTTTGCATAACAGCGATCGCATCGCCGAACTGGATCTTCGCGCTGGCGATACCGTGATCGTCCGTAAAGCAGGCGAAATTATTCCCGAAGTCGTGCGTGTTCTTTACGAACTGCGACCTGATAGCACAGAACCGTATCGCATGCCCGCTCACTGCCCGGAGTGTGGTCAGGCATTGGTGAAACCGATCGATGAAGCCGTGACCCGTTGTATCAATGCGTCCTGTCCCGCTATTTTGCGGGGTGCACTGGTGCATTGGGCATCTCGCCAAGCGTTGGATATCAACGGTTTAGGCGAAAAGCTCGTCCTGCAATTTGTGGATACGGGGCTTGTAGAGTCGGTCGCTGACCTGTACGACATCACGGTCGATCGCCTAATCCACCTGGAACGGATGGGCAAAAGGTCTGCCGAAAAACTGGTGCAAGCGATCGATCGCTCCAAACAGCAACCCTGGCCTAGAGTGCTTTACGGTTTGGGCATTCGGCATGTGGGTAGCGTCAACGCCCAAATTTTGACCGAGCGCTTTATCAGCGTCGAAGCTTTAGCTGCCGCAGAGGTGGGGGCGATCGCGACTGTCTTTGGCATCGGCAACGAAATTGCCCAATCCGTGTACGACTGGTTCCAGAACCCTGCGAACCAGTCCCTTATTCAGCGCCTCCAAATCGCAGGCTTACAGTTTCAAGCAGATCCATCCGCTCAGCCCTCCTCACTCAACACTGCCCTGTCTGGCAAAACCTTTGTCGTCACAGGCACCCTGCCCACCCTTAAACGCGAAGACGCAAAAGCCATGATCCAGGCGGCAGGCGGCAAAGTTACCGATTCTGTGAGCAAGAAAACGGATTATTTAGTCGTGGGAGAAGAGGCAGGGTCTAAACTCGAAAAAGCTCAAACGCTCGGCATCACTCAACTTTCTGAAGCGCAGCTACTAGAGTTGCTAGCAGCATCGACAGGCAGTGAAGGATGAGGGATGAAGTTATTGCCATGACGATTGTTCCTCTGCCTTTAATTTTGAGCAGTCAGCGGTCAGCGTAGAAGTTTTGAGTTGCGAATTGCTCCCCTTGCCTCCTCTGCTTCCTCTGCCTCTCCTGTTCCCCCTGCCCCCTTTTGACCTCTGCCTTCTTATTGTTCATCCCCGCCTCACCTGGGAACACTAAAAATACCGATCGCCCCCCTTTTCGGTCACTCATGAGCAAGCGCACAGGCAAGAAAGCGACCCCATCCGAACCGACCAGCGCTGAAAGCATTCTCTCTATGCTGCCCCCAGAGGCCCAACAGTGGGCTGAGAGCTTGCCCTGGAATCAGCGTCGGTTTGTGCTGTCGCTCTGCCATCTCATGTGTGCGGCTTCGCCAGAAATGCGGGCGGGTTTTCTGGATGATTACACCGCTGATGGCCTCATTTCTAAAGTTCTGGAAGACCGCGACACCAAACAAAAAGTCAGCCACTACTTAAAAGAATTCAACGTTAAAACAGAACTCAATACGATCGCCCTTAGACGCTACATTCGGCAGTTTTACATTCACTCAGCTCAAGATGTACGCGGTCAGCCGGATCTCTATCTTGAGTCAGCCTTACGACTAGTCATGAGTACCGCAGAGCGCAACAACGTCTTCAACTACATCCTGGGCTTCGAGCTGATCAAAATGATGTTTCGGATGAGCTGGTTTCAGCACGAAAAGCTCTATCGACTCCAGCGCAATCAGGATGAATTTATCAACACCTATATTCGTCCCATTCAGCACACCCACAAGCTAAACCGCATTATTGTTCCCAAAGACGAACGGCTCTTTTTTGCCCGACGCGATTATTTTGTCCAAAAACCTGTGATTAGTGAGAAGAAGCTGGTGGAACTGGCGATCGCCACCTTCACCACTGAAACCACCACAAACTTGGGCTTCTCCGTCATCCGCCATGCCCACTCGTTGATCTTCGACTACGATTACATTTTCGCCGCCGAACAAGAAGCCCTCTCCTACACTGAGTAGAAGGTTAAGGAGGCAGAAGGTAGAAGGTAAAAGGCAAAAGGTAGTTGTTATTTCCCACTCCCCATTCCCTACTCCCCACTCTCCACTCTAAGCACAACCCCTGTTTGCGCTACCATAGGCACGGCAGCAAAAAGCGGATTCATGAGTCAGTCTTCTAGTTCTAAGGTCAGGGTGCGATCGCAGCGGTGCGCTAGCAGTGTCAAACAGTGGAGAACCGTGGTCGTAGCCCTATTTAGCCTGGCGCTTTTTGCTGGATGTACCAAGCAGCAGACAGCGGTAGATAGTGCTCCTTCGCCTACAACTGCCGCTGTTGTCAGCCCAACTGCTGCTCCCAGCGTTCCTGCTAAATCAGAGGCGACAAAAGATCTAGAAGGTCGTTTAGGCAAAGCCTTCACTGAATCTACGAAAGTTTCGCTCGATTCAGTAGATTGTCCCGCTCAGTTTGACGTGAAGGCAGGTAATCGCTTTAACTGTCAGGCAGCTTCTGAAGGGCAATCTTTCGTGATCGCGGTCGAACTCACCAATCCAGACGGTCAGTTTCAGTGGAATACAAAAGAACTGCTAGTGCTGCCAAAGCTTGAGCAGTACATTCAGAGCCGTATTCGAGATAAAGGTGGTCCTGATGTAACGGCAAACTGCGGTGGCAAGCTGCGAGTGGCTCAACCTGGAGACACGTTTGAATGCAAAGTCACGAGTGCTCAAGGTCAGGCTCGTTCTGCCCAGATTAAAGTGAAGGATGAGCAGGGCGGCGTTGACATTTCCTTGCGCTAGAAAACGTGAGATTCCTTCACAGTATGGTAAGTGGGGGTTGCGAATCTTGATCCTGTGTTAATCTAGGTTGCAGAGTTTGATTCGGTTGCAGTGTTTGTTCTTGGTTTCAGCAGGCTTCTCTCCGGATTTAAACCTTCATACTTATCACTCTCCGGAGATATTCCATGTCAATCTATGTAGGCAATCTTTCCTACGCCGTTACGCAAGAAGACCTTAGCAGCATTTTTGCGGAATATGGCACGGTCAAGCGTGTCCAACTTCCCACCGATCGTGAAACGGGTCGTCCCCGCGGTTTTGGCTTTGTTGAGATGGAAACTGACGCTGAAGAAACAGCCGCGATCGAAGCTTTGGATGGCGCTGAGTGGATGGGGCGTGACCTCAAAGTCAACAAAGCTCGTCCACGCGAAGATCGCAAGCCATCGGGTGGCGGCATGGGTGGTGGCAGAGGCTATTCCAGCAGCAGGGGCGGCGGTTACTCCGATCGCTATTAACGCGCTGTAAACAACCTTTTGTATTGTAATGATGTCTTTGCTCCGGTAATCTCTTTTAAGAGTTTTGCGGAGTTCTTTTTAGGAGCTAAAGCTCAGAGGATTGAATGACTCAGGTAGTTCTCGGTGAAAACGAAGGCATTGAATCGGCATTGCGTCGCTTCAAGCGTCAGGTTTCTAAGGCAGGCATTTTTGCAGATATCAAGCGATTGAGACAGTTTGAAACGCCGATCGAAAAGCGCAAGCGCAAGGCGATCGCAAAGCGTAAGCATCGCTTTAAGTAAGCGGTTTAACCGCAACAGCCAATCGTGCTAACCCAGTCGCCTCCGCTCACTACGGAGGCGCACCCATTCTGCAATAAAGAAAACCAGCCCAGATGCCAGGATCAGCACCACGCTGAGAGCATTAATGTCTGGTTTGACCCCTGTACGAATGCGGCTAAAGATTTCCATCGGCAATGTGTTGGTGCCTCCGCCTGCGGTAAAACTCGCAATGAGAAAGTCATCCATGCTCAGCACAAACGCCAGCAGGCAACCAGACACGATCGCGGGCATGAGTTCTGGCATCAACACTTGTACAAACGCTTGACCTGGGGTTGCACCCAGGTCAAGTGCAGCCTCCTCTAGATGCGGGTTCAAGTTTGTCAAGCGAGTTGATACCACCAACGCGACATACGACAGGCAGAAGACAACGTGTGCGGCTACAACCGTCCATAGACTCAATTGAACGGCACCGCCACTGAACGGGATCGCGACAGCGGCTAAGAAGACCAGCGTAGAGACTGCGATCGCGATGTCTGGAATGATTAGCGGTAAATACGAAATGCCTCGATAAAGGCTTTTTCCAGGAAACTGATAGCGCGCTAACCCCACGGCCACGAGCGTACCCAGTACAGCCGCAATGCCTACGGCAAAGAATGCAACGCTAAGGCTATCTCTTAGTGCTGACAAAATGCGCTGATCACTAAAAAATTTGCGATACCACTCCAGCGTAAACCCTTGCCAACTTGCACTATAAGGCGACTGGTTAAAGCTGTAAAACGCTAGCACCACGATGGGGAGGTACATAAAGCCAAACATCAGAAGCGAAAAGAGCGCCTGCCAGGAGCCGGGGATTTTAGGCTGAGGCTTGAATGCAGTCATAGTGTGACGAGGTTTTGTGGGGTAAGAGCGTTTTGAGCGATGGACGCGTTGTAGAGTGGGAGCGTTTTGAGTGATAACAAAGCGGTGAGCAAAGAGTGGTTAGCCGCTAACTTTTTAGACGTTACTCGCATTGCGATCGCCATATTTCAACAGCAGCGCGATCGCCAGACTCACCGCCAGAATGAGTAGACTGCTTAGAGCAGAACCAAAGCCCCAATTCTGAGTTGCACCAAGGAATTGATTGTAAATCAGACGAGCCGCTGTCATGCTAGACGCTCCGCCCAGCAGTTCTGGATCAACAAAGTCTCCCAGCCCGGTAATGAACACCAGAAGCGCACCTGCTGTAATACCTGGTAGGGTTTGCGGCACTGTTACGCGCCAAAATACCTGAAAGGGAGTCGCGCCCAGATCGGCTGCTGCTTCAAGCAGTTGTCGATTGAGCTTTTCTAGCGACGCATAGAGAATCAGCACCATGTAGGGCAACAGGCTATAGCTCATCCCCACCAGCACCGCAGGACTCCGGTTCAAAATATCGAGGGATGGCACTCCCACACTGTTTAGCACCGAGTTCAGCACGCCTGTTGGCCGCAAAATGGTAATCCAGGCGTAGGAGCGGAGCAGGGACGATGTCCACAGGGGCAAGACAAAGCCAACCACGAGGAGATTTTGCCAGCGTTTGGGCACCATGAGGGCGATCCAATAGGCCACCGGAAACCCTAGTAGCAGACAGATGATTGTGGTTCCCAGGGCAAAAAAGAGCGATCGCGCTAACACCTGGATGTAGATCGGCTGAAAAATAAGTGCATAGTTATCCAGTCCTGACGGGTTTACAACCTGTCCTGGTCGAATACTCGGTACAAGACTCAACTCCAAAATCAGCAAAGTCGGAATCACGAGCAGCAAACCCAGCCAGACTCCCGTTGGCCCCAGCAGCAACAGCGGCTCGATCCATTTGGGCAGATCGCGATCGTGGGACGAAACACTGGATGATGCAGAGGGAGATGCGTGGGACATGAGGGGGAGAGTGAGGGGTAAGGAGGAAGGAGTGAAGGCTAAAGGCTAAAAAGCTGACTGCTGACCGCTGACTGCCCTTAATAACTAACAACCAACAACTAACAACTGCCCCTAGCTGCTCGTCAACTGCGTCCAGTATTTTTCATAAAGTTCCGCGATCGGTTCTTTGACGGGGGCGACGCCCTCACATTTGGTTAATAGGCTCTCTGAGGGGAACAGAATTTCATTGTCACGCAGAGGTGCTGGCAACTGGTCATGAGCCGACTGGTTGGGAGAGGCAAAGTTGAGACGTTCGGTCATTTGGGCGGCAACGGAGGGTTGCAGGACGTAGTTGATCCAGGCGTAGGCAACATCCGGGTTGGGGGCTGTTTTGGGAATGACCATCGTGTCACTCCAGAGAGAGGTGCCGCTGCTGGGAATGACATACTTCAACGCAGGATTGGCGAGCGTGACTGACATCGCATCGGCTGAGTAGCCCATCGCCAGTAGCAAATCGCCCGCAATGAGTTGATCACGCCAGGCATCAGTGGTGAATGAGGCGATCGCGGGTTTTAAGGCGGCGAGCTTTTCGTAGGCTTGCTTAATTTCTTGAGGGTTGCTGGAGTTGTAGGAGTAGCCGAGCGATCGTAGCGTAGCTCCCATCACTTCACGGGTGTCGTTAATTAGCGTCATTCGGCGCGACAGGTTTTTCTGATACGCCCACAGATAGCTCCAATCAGTCGGTGGAGGACTTAGCTTGGCGCTGTTGTAGATCAAGCCTGTGGTTCCCCAACTGATAGGCACGTGGTAACGGTTCCCCGGATCATGCACAGATGTTTGAAATTTAGGCAGAATATTCTCCAGCCCTTGAATGCGGCTGCGGTCAAGCTGCTGCAATAGCTTCAGTTCAATCATCTTCGCCACCGTGTAGTCTGATGGATAAATGATGCTGTAAGCCGCTCCCTTACCGGCTTGGAAGGCTGCCAGCATAGTTTCGTTCGAGTCAAACGTATCGGCAATCACCGTCACGCCTGTTTGTGCCTTAAACCCTTCCAGTAAGGCATCGTCAATATAGCTCGACCAGGTATAGATACGCAGCTCGTTTGCAGCTTTCGCGTTGGCCTGCAATGGGCGTACTTCTCCTAGTGTCCAACCACAGCCTGAAAGCGCTAGCCCAGATATCGCCCCTGCCGATACCTGCAAAAACTGCCGCCGCGATCGCAGCGTTGGGTGAGTGATTGCGGTGGCAAAAGAATGAAGCATGAAACGTTTTGAGTTGAGTTAACGGTCAGCGGTCAGCTATCAGCGTAGAAGTTTTGAGTTTTAAGTTTTGAGTTTTGAGTTGCGAATTGTCCTCCTGCCTCTGCTTCCCCTGTCTCTCCTGTTCCCCTCGCCTTCTGCCTTTTACCTTTTACCCTTTACCTTCTGCCTTCTAATTCGTTGGAATCGCCAGACAATCATCCGGTGCCCACTGAACATAGATGGGCGTGTCAGCCGTGGGCACCTCGCTGATCGCGCTGGGCTGCATGACCGTAATGCGATCGCCCGAAAGCAGATCCACCACGTAGTGGACGTGGGCACCGAGGTACATCACATGCCGCAACCGCCCTTCAAAGCAGTTGATCACATCGGTTGGAATGGTACGGGTGACATGAATCTTTTCGGGTCGAACGCTGACAACAACAGCGCCAGAGGTTAAAGGGGTAGACGTTTCCAGCGGCTTGACTTTCATCTTTAGCCCATTCGCTGTGGTGATCCAAAGCATAGCGGGATGTGCGCCCTCAATCTTGGCCTGAAAGAGGTTGGTATCGCCAATAAAATCAGCGACAAAGGCAGTTTGTGGCTGTTCGTAAATGCGGTTAGGCGTGTCAATTTGTTCAATTTTGCCGAGGTTCATCACCGCAATGCGATCGGACAAGCTGAGTGCTTCTTCCTGATCGTGCGTGACCATGACAAAAGTCAGCCCCAGCTCCTGGTGAAGGTTGGTTAGCTCGACCTGCATTTCTTTTCGCAGCTTCAAGTCGAGTGCGCCAAGGGGTTCGTCTAACAGCAGCACAGCAGGACGATTGACCAGCGCCCGTGCTAGAGCTACCCGCTGCTGTTGTCCTCCCGAAAGCTGCCCTGGAAAGCGGTTGGCGAAGACTTCCATCTTGACAAGTTTGATGGCATCTTGCACCCGCTCAGAAATTTCTGCGTTGCTCCGCTTTTTCAACCGCAGCCCAAAGGCGATATTTTCACGCACGGTCAGGTGGCTGAACAGCGCGTAGCTTTGAAAAACCGTGTTGACTGGGCGACGGTATGGCGGCACCTGCGTCATCAACTGCCCTTGAATCAAGAGTTCTCCTGCTGAGAGGGAGTCAAACCCTGCAATCAACCGTAGCGTTGTGGTTTTACCGCATCCAGAGGGGCCGAGAATGCTAAAAAACTCGCCGCGACGAATACTCAAATCAATGCCTCGTACTGCCGTTTCACCATTGAACACCTTAAACACTTTGCGGAGTTCAACATCAAACCCAGTATCTGTCGCCAGAGCGCGCTGATTATGCGTGATGGTTTGAGACATCGTGACAATTCCCTATGGTTGAGTCCTTACGCTGTGCAAACGATCGATGCAAGGAGAGGTTGGGCTGTAACGGAAGGCTTGTTCAGGGCAAGCACCGAGCAGGTTGTGTCCATCTTCTGATAGAGTGACAGACTATAGGTTTATTTTATCTGCCGATGTCCATTCCATCACGGATGTGAACATCTCCATAACATAGCCCCTCGGCAAAGGCTGCGTTCCTTTTAGTAGGCTAAGTTTAAGCGTTTTGATGACCACCGCGTTCTTTCGGGCAGCCACAACGTTACATTGCAGCATACAAGGGAGAATGGCATGAAGCAGCACTTTGCTTTAGGTTGCCCAACTCTGGGGCGAACGGCTCATGTGCGATCGAGTTAACTTTTTCATCGCTTGCCTCCCTCATTCAGAACGCTTCACCGCTTGCACGGCCTGTCTTTTGTAATGCTCGTATGACGTTAACCCAACCTTCTACCACGACAGTTACCCAAACGACTCCCCGGACGGTGGGGCGGCGGTACCAGTCGATCGCTCTCATGGTGGGTGTGTCGCTGGTTTTGCTGGCGGGTATTGGTAGTCGCCTGGCTTACCTGCAACTGGTGGAGGGCAATCGCAACCGACAACTCGCGGAAAATAATCGCATTCGCTTGATTCCTAGGCAACCAGAGCGCGGCAAAATTCTTGATCGCCAGGGCAAAATGCTGGCTGGCAGTCGCTTGTCACACTCCGTCTTTTTGTGGCCTCTCGCACGCAAAAAGGCAGAGTGGGCAACCACGCTCCAACGGCTGTCTGAAATCCTTCACATCCCCGAAGCCGATATTAAAAATCGTCTAGAGCAAGCAGGCTATACGTCTCCTTTTCTGGTTCGCATTGCGCGCGGGGTCAGTCCGGCACAGGTCACTGCGCTGGCAGAATATGGCGGCGAGATGGAAGGTGTACAGGTCGATGCTGAAGCCGTCCGCTACTATCCCAACGGCGATTTGGCTGCGCATGTCATTGGCTATACCGGCGAAATGGACGATCAGGAACTCGACAAGCGTAAGAGTGAAGGCTATCGGCTGGGCGATGTGATCGGTCAAATGGGCGTTGAGGCAACCTATGAAAAGCTGTTGCGCGGCGAGTGGGGCGGACAGCAGGTCGAAGTGGATGGCACTGGGCAAGTCGTGAGAGTGCTGGGCAAAAAGCCCACTCAAACGGGCAAAGATGTACAGCTCACGCTGGATTTAGAGCTGCAAAAAGCGGCGGAGGCTGCTCTGGGCGATCGCAAAGGAGCGATTGTGGCGATCGATCCTAACAACGGTGCTGTGCTGGCAATGGTCAGCCGCCCCACCTTCGACCCCAATTTATTCTCCACTCGCATCACAGATGCCCAATGGCAGCAGCTACAAAGTAAAGACCACCCCTTTGTCAATCGGGCTGTACAGGGGTTTCCTCCCGCCAGCACATTCAAAATTGTGACCACGACCGCAGGCTTAGAGACGGGTAAATTTAGCCCCGACACAGTGCTGGGTACCTATCCATCGCTTACAGTCGGCGGTATTGAATTTGGTGATTGGAACCACGCTGGCTTTGGCCCCTTGGGGTTTGTGGGGGCGTTGCAGTGGAGCAGTGACACGTTCTTCTACCAAATCGGCATGGGCGTGGGCGATCGCAACCTGATTCAGTGGACGCGGCGCTACGGGTTTGGTCGTAAGACGGGTATTGATTTGGGAGAAGAAGAAAGCTCCGGACTCGTCCCTGACGATGAATGGAAGCGCAAAGAAATCAAAGAAGGCTGGTTTTTGGGCGACACCGTCAATATGTCGATCGGGCAAGGCTTTTTACAAACCACACCACTGCAAGTTGCGGTGATGTTTGCCGTCCCCGCGAACGGGGGAGCTTTAGTCAAACCACATTTGCTTAAAGATAACGAAGCGGCCCAAAACTGGACGGAGTCTCTGAACCTCAAGCCAGAAACAGTCCGCATCCTGCGAGAAGGTCTTCGTGCTGTGGTTGATGGTGGCACAGGTGCCGCGCTGAATGTGTCTACACTACCCCCCGTTGCGGGCAAAAGCGGTACCGCAGAAGATATTGGACGGCAATCTCACACCTGGTTTGGGGCCTTTGCTCCAGCCGCTAAGCCAGAAATCGTTGTGGTCGCCTTTGGTGAAAACTCTGGCGGCGGCGGCGGGTCTTTCGCAGCTCCGATGGTGCGTCAAGTCTTAGAAGCCTATTTTCATCCGCAGAAAAAGATTGAGAGCCCCAGTCAGATTGAGCAAGTGCCGACAGATTAAGGCGATCTCATCATTACGGCTATCAACTAACGCGAACACGGACTAGACTGTTAAACAATCCTGATGTCGTGATGGGTCTGGCCTTATTTCTTGAATGTCTTTGTCTGAAATGCCCTGCTTGAATTTGGCGATCGCGCCCTTACGGACAGCGAATCACTTCGCCATCCATGTCACTCAGGCCCCGTATCCAGGGGGTTATGTTTTGCATGATTGTGTTTGGGCCGAGGCTCAAAATCAGCTTTGGCTGGGGTGGCAGGAGATGTTTTCGGCGAGAAGCCTTCCCAATGTGCCCCAGGTATCGCAGGTTGATGCGCTTCTACCAGATTTGGTGCTGTCGCTGGAAGCACCAGCCGCACCGGGTCAACCAGTCAGCCAGTCAGGTCGATTGATGCAAAATCTGGGGATTAGCCTTTGGCAGTGGTTGTTTGATGGGCCGATTCAAGGCAGTCTCGACCATAGTCAGGGGATTGCAATGGGGCAATCCAAACCCCTACGGCTGCGCTTGGAAATTCGAGATCCTAATTTGGTGGCGTTGCCCTGGGAAATTATGCAGGATGGCGCTGGCAAACAGCCCGTTTCGCTCCGTCAGCAGTTGCTATTTAGCCGCACCACGAGTGATGTTCATTCGTTACCGACGCTGCGATCGGATAATATTCTCAAAATTCTGCTTGTCCTGGGTGAAGACTCTGAACCACCCGTAGAGAATGCATCTTCAGGCTTTATTCGCGCCGACCACCCTGAGACCTCACCAACCTTACAGCTTGAGCAAGAAGCGAATGTGTTGGCTCATCTGCTCACAACGTCTGGGAGTAGTGGCATTGGCGGCGCGACTATTACACCCTGCCAGGTCGATACACTGGTGCAGCCCACGCCAGCCGCTCTGATTAGTCAACTTGAGAAACAGACGTACAATGTCTTTTTCTATGCTGGGCATGGGATTCCTGCCCCAGATGGCGGGTTGCTGTTCTTGCGGCCTGACATGACCCTGAATGGAACAGAACTGGCTCAAGTGCTGACCCGTTGCCAGGTAAAGCTGGCTGTGTTTAATGCCTGCTGGGGTGCTCAGCCAGATCACGAAACCGTTCCAATCTCGTTAGAGCACCCGGAAGCGACTCGATCGCAAGCCATCCCACGCAGCAGCTTAGCAGAAGTCCTGATTCATCACGGCGTTCCGGCTGTTTTGGGGATGCGCGATTCCATTACGGATGAAGAAGCCTTGAGCTTTATTCAAGCCTTTGCCAGAGCGCTTTCAGGGCGGGTGCCGATCGACCAGGCGGTGGCGATTGCTCGACAGCACTTACTGACGCTGTATCGCTTTAACCAACAAGCCTGGACGCTGCCCGTTCTTTACATGCATCCCGAATTTGATGGCGAACTGCTTCAGCCCCTTGAAGGCGGTATGACCGCAATGCCAGGACCGATTACCCGGTTAGGACAACCGAAGCCCGATGCGGCGCTGCGATCGCTTACCACTGCGAAAGTCTGGCATATCCAGGGTGGCTTTATGCGCGTGGGCAGAGACCGGGCGGAAAATGATCTCGTGCTGCAAGAAGACCAGGGCGGAGTTTCACGCAAACATGCGGTGATTTTTGGTCGTCAGTCTCAAACCAATGGCGGTACCGATCTAGCGTACTTTCTCGAAGACTTCTCTCGCTTTGGCACCTGGATGTTAGAGCCTGGAATGGATTCTTATGGTTGGCGCAAGGTGCACCGTCAGGAAGTGCCATTAAAGCCTGGTAGTCACTTGAAGTTTGGCAGCACTCATAACGAAGCGCTGGAGTTTACAAGATCGGTGGATGAACCAGACGACAATCGCGCGTTGGGCTAATCTACCGAAGCGATGTGCTGCAACGATAGTCGTGCTATCGAAACGGCTAATCCAGTCTAGCTAAAACATTTCTCAGCTAAATGACGTAAATTGGATGGAGTTGCGGAACTGACAGCAAGCGTCCTGTAGGTAACACCAACGAGGTATTGTTTTCAGCGCATCAGGAGTCCACTATGGTAATTAAGGTAATGTGTTCTGACGATCAAGCAGATTTAGAGGCTAAGGTTGAGCAAGCGCTCTGGGCAACATTGCTCCATGCAGATAGCGCACATTGCTCTTGGAATGGTGATGAACCGCTAACGGAAGACGCGTTTACAGTCACCGACGAGCCAACAGCAAAAGCTCCTTACGTTTGGAATCCTGCGGCGCCCGAGTCAGAAGCCTTTTTTACAGCCCTAGAGCAAGGCTTCTCTCTGGATAGCTGGACTGCGGATGAGATTAACACCCGTTCTAGTACATTCTTTGCCCAGGTCAATCAACTTTGGTCTGCCACCAGTCTTCAAGAAACGTTGATGCAGCGCTTCGCTACACGCGTGCCGCAACAGTTTCTGACGGCGATCGCTACACGCGCTCAACAAGTTTTGTCCAATTCTGTCTCTCTAGCCGATCAGCTTGTGCAGTGTGTGCAAGACGTGCTGCCCAACCTCGCGGAAGATGATCTATACGTCTTAGCGCGTCCTCTTGCCTATGCTATGCGAGGCAGCGATGCTCCCGTTGAATCGACTCTGGAGCGCGTCCGCACCGTTGAATGGAATGCGCTTTCTGAGGTGGAACAGGCTCGTCTGAGTTTGGCGATCGCGCGCTATGCATTGGCTGAACTGGATGCAAAGCGTGAAGAGTGAAGCAGGTGCTAGTTAGTTTGCTCCTGGATTAGGGCAGCACTGCGAGATTGTCTGTAGCGTGTCTGGCGTTGGGAGATTGTAAAACAGTTACGTATCTTGAGTAGCGATTTATATTTAACAAAGCAGTTGTAAATCTACTCAGAAGTTTCTACATGAAGCGCTCTGCTTCCTCGGTTCCAACATTCGACTCAATGCTTCTGCCGACAATTCAGGCTCTACAAATTTTGGGTGGGTCTGGTACGACTGAGGAGATCTATGAACAAGTAGTACAGCTTCTCAGCGTTACTGACAAAGTTCTTGAGATTCTGCATGGCAGTACATCGCAAAGCGAGGTTGAATACCGACTTGCATGGAGCCGGACTTATCTCAAGAAGTATGGACTTTTGCAAAATTCAGCACGTGGCATATGGTCTTTAGTTTCAACTTCTATCAATCTCGATGATCTTGATCCCAAAGAGATTGTTAGGGCAGTTCGGGACGCTGATAAAAATAAGCCAGTCTCTTCAGTTTCATCAGAAGAGGCTGTTGGAGCTATTGAAACTTTAGAAGCGCTTGCGTGGCACTAACAACTTCACAAAACTTTGCTTTTGCTTGATCCATCTGCATTCGAGCGTTTGGCACAGCGATTGCTGCGCGAGTCTGGTTTTGTTCAAGTACAAGTTACGGGAAAATCTGGCGACGGTGGAATTGATGGTGTTGGAATTGCTCGTATCAACGGCTTCTTGAGCTTTCATGTGCTCTTTCAATGCAAGCGTTATCAGGGTTCGGTAACAGCAGGTCAAATTCGAGACTTTCGTGGGGCAATGCAAGGACGTACTGATAAGGGGTTGTTTATCACAACTGGTACATTCACCAGAGACGCAATCAAAGAGGCCACACGAGATGGCGCACCGCCGATTGATTTAATAGACGGCGAACAGTTAGTTGAACGCTTGAAAGAGTTAGGTCTTGGTGTCAAGATAACAGTGATTGAGTCCGTTGAAGTTGATGTGGACTGGTTTGCAAAGATCTGAGATGGAAGAGCTGGTCAGCCTGCTAAGGCTTTGCGGCAAGTCTAAAGATTGACAGTTTTAGGAAGCTTCTTGCTGTTTTTTGCTCTTTAAGTAGGCTGCGATCACGTCACTCACGTTATCCTCAGCTTTGTAAACTCGTGAGTTTGGGTTCTCAGCATGTCGTCTGTCTAGATAGGCTTGTAAGGCTTCATTGTCAGTTCGATGTTCCAAAACATACGCTCGAAGTTGTGGAGTTGTCATCGTAGCGAAGTCTGGGTTCACGCTCATACAAACCTCCAGTCTCCATTTGGATCAATCTCAAGATTAATGTCTTTTTTTGACAAAACAATGACACGTTCTGTTCGCTTATCAGTAGTGACCAGATCAATTGAGCAGTATTTGCTGGTGAGATCACAGCAAAGCTGAAAGCATCTCAATGCCTGTGCTGTAGTATGCATTTTATTTTCATGATACAAAATTATTTATAGAAGCGGGTGGCGAAGTTTTGCGATCGCGTGGGCGACAGTTCTCGTGCTTTAAGAATGGCCGCTGCGAGAAAGGCGTAGGACAATAATCCGACGAGCGCCAGAAACACGGGGCTAATGCTGCCAACGGTATTCCAGAGGGCGTGTAGGCCAGCAGCGGTGAGATAGCCGATGCCCAGGATCAGCCAGCGTCGCCGCGATCGCAGTACACTCAGCCCAATAAAGTAGCCCAGATAGCCGCTGTACGCCATGTGCCCTGCCACCGAACCGAGAACGCGGGGAATCAACAGTTGCAGGCTGGCGAGCTGAGCGGCTCCTTCACCAGAGGATAAGGTCGCTTTGTACACTTCAGGCAGATACTGTGCCAGGGTCTCCAGCAGGGTGAAGCCAACCGCAGAGGCGCTGCCCAGCAAAATGCCATCCAGCGGTTCCCACACGCCTAAACGCTCTCGGTAGGGCGATCGCAACTGGGTGCCCAACAAATAGACTGCAAACACTGGCACAGCCTTCAGCAATTCCTCCATCAGCCCCGCCCCAAAAAACATTTTGATGAGCAAGACGGGGAAGGGAACGGCAACATCGCCCGTTGGCAAATCACCCGGTAAAACTTGCCGAAACACAAAGACAAACAGCTTCAGCGCCGGACTGACGAGCAGCAGGATGGTTACAACCGCCGCACCCGATAGAATCCACCAGGGTTTATGCTTGCCACACAGTTCATACACAAAGTAGTAAGCTGCACCTGCTAGATACGCTGCCAGCAGCATATTAAACGCAAAGGGATTGCCCACTGCGATGAACATCAGCACGACAAAGGCGACGGTGATACCGCCAGGTAACAGATAGGCTTTGTGGGTGAGCTGTCGTCCGGTCGAAAGAATTGGAAAGAGTTGCGTCAGACTTACAGCATCCGGCTCACGGCGGCGTGGTGGGGCTGTAGCGGAGAGCCGATCAGGGACAGGCGCAATGCGGCGATTAACAGGTGGCAGATTGAGCTTCGCCGATGGTGTGGAAGGGATCGGTGGAACGGGTGGAGCCGTATTTTTGCTGGGCTGGCACTCAAAGATAAATTCTGGCCCGTTTTGCCCCAGCATGATGCGATCGCCCATCTGCAAAACGCGGCAATCCTGAAGCCGCTCGCCATTTACAAAGGTTCCGTTAGCGCTGTTGAGGTCACGCACCTGCCAAAAGCGTCTGCCATCGGGTGATTCAAAGCCCAAGACGGGTTTGATTTCGGCATGTCGCCGCGACACCGCACGATAAACCAATGGGTCAAGCACCACCTGGCATTGGGGTTCGCGCCCAAGTACCGCTGTCTCCGCTGTCGATAGCGGATAGTGGGACGCAGCGGTCGGGTTGTCACCCGATGGCAACAGGCGCAGAAATGTCTTGTAACGATCCGTTCCCGTCATCGTGGAGGGAGTTTAGCAAGCAGTTGGACGCGGTGAGAGGTGTGAAGGTGCCCAGAAGACAGAGGTGTGATAGCTGCATTTCCCGTTCCTTACAACCCTACACCCTACACCCTACCCTCTGTCTACTGGTTCGCTCGCGTATCCCGCACTGCCGCTAAAAAAAAGACAACGGTCAGGGGTACGCTCACTGCCAAAATGACCCCTGTCAGAATGTTGCCTAATTGCGGCACCCCTGATGATAGTTCAAACACCGATCCAACGGCTGCGATCGCCGCGATGCATGATCCACCTAAAAACACACCACTCTTTGGAGTCACGTTAAAATCCCACACTTTGAGTTTGAAGTTTTGAGGTTTGAGCCAACCTCCAGCAACCCGGTGTACTGGAAGCGGCCAAGTTTACTGATCAATCCGTTTTACGGCCTGTGCTGAAAAGCCATGCTTTGCTAGGGCTTCATTGAGCAACAGCGCATTTTCAACGCGATCGACAAACAACACTCCATTCAGGTGGTCAATTTCATGCTGAATGCAGCAGGCCAGTAGCCCCGTTGCCGAGAGTTTTTGAGGGCGACCCTGCTCATCTTTGTACGAAACGTCGATCGCGGCAGGGCGTTTGACATCTAGATACACCCCAGGGATGCTGAGACAGCCTTCTTGCGTCACAGCCAGATCGGTGCTTGCCTGCTTCACCACTGGGTTGATCAAAATCAAGGGTGGGGTCGCCGCTTCATCCGGTTCACAGTCAATCACAATAAGCTGTTTGTTGACGGCGGCTTGCGGAGCCGCCAGCCCGATCCCATCAGCGCTGTACATGGTTTGCAGCATTTCACGGATCAACTGCTTTACTTCCGCATCGACCTTGGCAATGCGCTTGGCTGGTTGCCGCAAGACACGATCGCCCAGTCGGTAAATATCCAACGGGGGCTTTGCCAGCTTTTTTTTCTCGATCAAAACCTGAGCAGTCATGAATCTCTCACTCGCAGCGATTGTCTGATATCGGAATAATTCTAATGTCGGAATGATTCCGCCTTACCTCTATAGTAGCCAATTCTGATGGCAGGCTAGCAATTCTGAAGCAATTGATTTTGGGACGATTGTTTGACTGGTGCACTGCCAATGTTGCCCTCAACATGTTGCCGCGGGGCCGCTTTGACCTACAATGCAACCTATACAAAATGTACTGTAAGCAACATAAAACAGTCTTTAATCAGGGAGGTAAGTAGGCTTATGGCACGGACTAATGGCGGTTTTTGGTCTGATTTTCAAAAGTTCATCTTGCAGGGCAATGTGATCGACCTTGCAGTTGCTGTGATCATTGGCGGGGCGTTTGGCAAAATTGTAGAGTCCTTCGTTGGCGATATCATTACCCCTGCTCTCTTGCAGCCAGCGCTCTCAGCCGTCGGTGCTGACGACATTAGCAAACTGTCAGCTAACGGCATCAAGTACGGGGTCTTTCTCTCGACCGTGATCAATTTTCTTGTGATTGCGTTCGTCATTTTCCTGGTCATTCGTGCGTTTGAAAAGGCGAAAAAGCGCTTCTCTCGACAAGAGGCAGTGGAAGCAGCACCTGCTGATCCGACTGTGGTGGCTCAGGAACGCACCGTCGCTGCGCTCGATCGCCTTTCCAATGCACTGGAATCTCGCAGCCTGTAAGTGGACTGTAGGCTTGAGTGCAAGGTTACGAATGACCTGCGAGGATGGCAGGCATTAAAACCCTATCAACAATGTGAATCACGCCGTTATCAGCCAGAATATCCATTTGGGTAACGGTGGCATCATTGACTTGAATGCGCCCATTGCTGTGGTCGATCGCCAGGATTGATCCCTCCTCCGTGGGCGCTTCGTCAATCTGGGCTAAATCGTCCGATCGTGCGTCACCCGATAGAATGTGGTACATCACGATCCGCTTGAGCTTAGGAAGATCCTTTAAAAGCTCGTCTAAAGCGCCATCTGGTAGTTTGGCGAAGGCATCATCGGTCGGGGCAAACACCGTCAGTGAGCCTTCGCTTTCCAGCAGGCTGCGTACTCCCGCCGCCTCGATCGCGGTCAATAACGTTTTGAACTGACCAGCACTGGTGGCGGTTTCTATGAGATTTGCCATACGATTGCTCAACTCTATTAGTCTTTATCCGTCTACAAATAGAGCTTGAACTGTCTTCGTGCATCCCTCAGAGGAGTGACGCGACCTCAATTGCTGGTATGCACACCCCGATCGTTGAGTTGGCGAATAAAGAATTCTTCGAGTGAAGGACGCGCGAGGTTGATCGTGATGATCTGGGCACCCATGAGGTTCAACGTGGCGAGAAAGTCGTAGGGATCGCCCTGAAGCTGCCCCTGCCAGTACCCATCGCGGAACTCCAGATTTAACATGCGTTTTTTGATCACGTCTAAGCTGCCACCGCGTCCTTTGATCGTATAGGTTTCGGTGGTGCCGAGAAGCTCTTGTAGGGAGCCGCTGCAAATCAGGTCGCCCTCGGCAAGAATAGCAACGCGATCGCACACAATCTCGACATCAGACAGCACATGGCTATTGAAAAAAATGGTTTTGCCCTGCGCCTTTAAGGAGAGAATGATCTCCCGAATCTGGTAGCGCCCCATCGGGTCTAACCCTGACATCGGCTCGTCTAGAAACACCAGTTCTGGATCGTTAATCAACGCCTGCGCCATGCCAATGCGTTGTAGCATCCCCTTGGAGTATTGCCGAAGCTGCTTTTTGCGGGCAGCAGCATGGGACAACCCAACGAGATCCAGCAGTTGCGGAATCCGCTGCTTTTGTACCGATCGAGGAATTTGAAATAGGCCCCCTGTAAACTGAAGCGTTTCCCAGCCCGTGAGATAGTCGTAGAAGTAAGGGTTTTCGGGCAGATAGCCAATGCGTTTTTTGACAGTGCGATCGCCCAGCGGTGCGCCGAGCAAAAGCCCCCGTCCACCAGAGGGTCGCACGATGCCCAATAGCGTTTTGAGCAGGGTTGTTTTGCCCGCTCCATTCGGCCCTAGCAGCCCAAAGGTTTCTCCCTGGAAGACTTTGAGTGTACAGCCTTTAAGAGAAACTACTTTTTGGTTGAGCCAAAAGCCTGTGCGGTAAGTCTTTCTCAGCTCGTAGGTTTCAACAACGGCTGGACGATCGACCGCAAACGGTTCGCTGATAGAGTCTGTGACAGTAGCCATGCGATTTAAGGTCTGGCAGATGAATGAATCAAACGTTCTAGCAAGCGATAGTGAAGGGGTGGAACTGGGAAGTAAACAATAGACTCTAGCAGATTGCAGCGCATGGCTTTGCGATCGTCGCTTCTGTGGTCTATTGTCGAGAGTCTCTGGTGAATTGTCTAGATGAAGGATTACCTGAGGCCCATGAGGCGATACCTGCGGAGCGGTTGACTACGGTTTTGCCTAAAAGCTTAAACTTTGTTTATACAAGTCTATGGTTTGACGTTCGACTGAGTGTGTCAACGACTATAGAACTTACGCATTGACAAAAAGAGTGAAATGTGGTGACTCTAGGATAGTCTCGTAGCCCGCAGAAACCAGTTGTGAGAGAACCGTCTAAGCCCTCAACCGCCAAGTGTACTTGCGCCCTGTAT
>JAESFU010000204.1_pt1 | contig 68898 bp, 52 predicted proteins | sample 9269461 | NCBI WGS metagenome assembly JAESFU01 (sample SAMN14502556, study PRJNA617107) | algae metagenome | isolation source: Stenomitos rutilans HA7619-LM2 and co-occurring heterotrophs from cave walls | place: USA: Waikapalae cave, Hawaii | collected 2009-07-28
GTTAGTCGAGAGTGGCTGACGCGGAATCAAAACAGTTGTGTCAGCCACTCTCGACTAACGACTAATCACTGACGACTATCATTCACTCTTCCTCAATCGCTTCCAAGATATTCATTAATTCGCCGAACTCTTTGTTGCCGGGCCGCTCTTCGTCGCCACCACTTAGCGCAATGCCCTTAACCGGCAAATCGGTGAGCAGGTTATGAACATTCTCGACGGATATACCCGTGCCTAACAGCACCGGATAGCGGGTAGCCAATCGGTATAAGGACGTTTTGAGGTCGGCGTCAAGGTGAAGGGGACCGTTATTTTCGAGCAACACATAATCGGCGCCGGTAATTCCTGTTTGAAAAAGCGTGTCGAGTTGATCGAGGGTGAGTTGCGCCAGATCGACGCGCAGAATCAGGGATTTGCCAAAGGTGCCGACATAAGGCAGCAGAGCCGCTTCGTCGATCTGCAAGATATCGGGTTGATAGCGATTAAGCAGTTGCTCAATCACTTCGGGGTCGATAGCGGATGTTTCGCCAACGATCTGCACACCGGCTACCCACGATTTTATTTCATCAAATTTTTTGGGGTCGATGTAATTAATCGAATCGGCATCCATTGAGAAGCCGAGCATATCGACACCCATTCCGGCACAATAGCGGGCATCGCTGAGATTCGTAACGTTAGAGATTTTAACGAGTGTTTTGAGAGCCATGATGTCAGCAAATAGGTCTCAAAGGTACAGACAAAAGAATGGAACGCGGATGGTTATGATTTTTAAGATTTACGCTGATAAAATCATTTGAATCTTAAAAACCATAACCATCCGCGTTCTATCACTTTTATAAAACTTTATTATTCAACAAATTATGCGGAAATGTAGGCTTTGGTGGTGGAGGCACAGCTCGGCCTCCTACCCGCCGACGCAATTCCAATCGCAGGCTCTCCTCTCCTTTTCGCATGGCCCATTCATGGTTCATTGAAAAGATTGGTTTCATTAAGACTGAAAAGTACTTCAGCAATGGTTTCTCTGCGGAGGGTTTCCAATCGTAGGTAACGTGTGTGCCTGAACCTTCGGGGGTGAACGTCCAGATACCCCGGCCTATGAAATCGCCCAGGGCGTCGATGGTAAAGCCGGTTGGGAAGTGGGTTTCTCGAACCCGGAATTTCCAGCGAAGCGTGTAGGGCAACCAACCTTTTGTGAACAGTTCAACGACTTTGCCCACACCACCCGGCTGCCCTTTTTCGAGCACCTTAACGTCCAGATAAACCGACGGCCACCACCGGGCCAGTTCATTTATATCTTCGAGGGTGCGATAGACCTCCTCGGGGCTTGCCTGCATGTGCCAGTGCGTAATGAAGTGATACTCGTTTTGCGTCATTTTTGGGGTACTGATCAATTCTGTAATAGGCTCACAAACACCATCCTCGTTTGCTTTCTTAGCCGGAATGGCGCAAGGTATTGTCGTTAACGTATGAGCCATGAACTAATCTCGAAATGCATTGGCAATTGCATTCGTATCGAGGTAGGCTCGGCCACTAACGAGCGTTTCACCGTTGAAATTCCATACCATTACAAAGTCTGACTGGCCTGTTTTGCCCGTCGCCTTCGACCGAACGCTCATATCTCCTCTGGCAAAGACTTGGCTATCAACGGCCTGCAGGTGCTTAATGGCAAAGGAGGTGATTTCGGCAGTGGCGTTCATCTTTTGGAAAAAAACACCAAATCCTGCCTTGCCCACATAGTGTCCGGCATAAGGAATATCACTGGAGCCCTCACCAGGGTCGGTCCACTCAAAGTTGTCGGCGATTAAGGCCAGTACGCCGGGAATATTTCGTTGTCCAAACGCTTCGTATACGCGCTGAATTGTTTGGCTGTTCGCTTGTGTGTTCATGGTAAAAAAAGTAAAGGTTTAGTAAAAAAGAAGAAGGTAAGATTTGGCATAAATGCTCCCTTTTTCATCCTGTCGGCAGATTACGCAGTCACTTGCTTGCTGGCTCCGAAATGATTAAAAATGAAAGCAAGACAAATACCTGCTACGGGACCAATTACGAGAATGTGCCAGGCCATATCGGGCAAAATAATCTGGCTGGGGAATACGGAGAAAAGTGAGCCATTTACCAGATTCCAAGTCCCGCTTGTAGCGGCATTCATCCACATACCTCCAATAGCGGCTGTTTTCCAATCGAGTTTATCCTGCCGGTTGAGCGTCAGCAGATAAAAAAGCGCACTGATCCAGATGAGTTCAACGACGGCAATACGACCTGGGTCAGATTTCGCCATTGGATAAATGGTTTCACCGAATCGACGAAATGAACGGTCAAAGTATTCTCCAGCCAGCTTTATATGGAACAGTCCGTTTAGTATCATACAGGGCACAAACGCACCTGCGATAGACAGAAAGATAGCTTTCAGCTTCATCTTATTCATCGTGGATTTACTCAGCGGAGATTTTAGCGGCCTGAATGTGCTTGAAGGTGTCGAGGTAATGACGCAGGCGAATCACTTTACCCTCATTGTTGAAGGTCCAGAGGTGCATTTCTTCGTCGCGGTAGCCCCCGCTAAAGTTTGACGGTGCCGTTTCGATCACAAACTCGGCCGCCACCTGGTTATCTCCCGCCATGATAGACAGCACTTGAAAATCAGTGATATTCAGTTGGCCAGCTACATGGAAGAATTCCAGTACCCCTGCCTTGCCAGTCTGGGCTTTCAGGTAAGCGATTCCATACTGCTGCGCCGAATTATCAGCCCAGGATTCCCATCGCACGTCGTCGGAAAGGTGTTCGAGAATGGTGGGTATGTCGCCCCGGCTAAAGGCTTCATAAATAGCCTGTATTGTTTCAATATTCGTTTTCATGTACTTGAAAAATTAATGGTTTAGGCACACGCTTACTTCATCGGAGGCTTTCGGCTGCTCTTCGCTGGCGGGTACAAATCAGTAACGTACCACAATAAGGAAAAATCAGAAGAGTAGGCTATTAGCCCGTTTCGTTAGGCGTATTTGGACAGGCTTCCCGGAAGACTTCGAGCATACATACACCCGTTAGTCGCACATAGATTTTAAAAACAGTTTTTTTTCGGAATAACCCTGTTTACCGTTCGGCTTCGGACAGTATATGTACGATTTCGGACAAGTCATTTTAGATCAAGTAGGCTTTATCAAGCTGTAGAAGCACTTTTTTCACTTTGGCAAAGCATTTGTTCTACAAAAGTTGAATTTATTCTTCAGTCATGAAACGAACGTACTTAGGCGAGTTTGAAGAAGTAGTGCTATTGACCGTTGCGGTGTTAAACGATGCGGCTTACGGTGTGGCGATTACCGATGAACTGGACCGGCAAACGGGTCGGTCGGTGAGCATTAGCGCTGTTCATGCGGCTCTGCATCGGCTGGAAGAAAAAGGTATGCTTACTTCACAGATGGGCGCGGCCACCGCCGAACGTGGAGGCCGACGCAAACGTCTGTTTTCGGTTACGGCTTTAGGCAGCCGAACCCTGCACGACATCCGGGCCATGCGCGACCAATTATGGCGTTCGATTTCGCCCCAGGCTCTACCCGCCATTAGCTTATGAGAATTACACATCCACCGCGCTGGGCCGACCGCCTGCTCGAATGGTTCTGCGCCCCCCACTTGCTGGAGGAAGTGCAGGGCGATTTGCACGAGCGATACAGTCGGGACATGCAGCAGTGGGGCGTAGCCAGGGCCAATCAAAACTATGCCCTCAACGTCCTACGTTTTCTACGGCCGTTCGCGCTGAAACGCCAACCGGCGACCTATTCATCCCGGAACCGCACCGGCGGACCGGCCGGACCACCACCTTTATTCAGTCCTGTTATGCTACGAAATTACATTAAAACCGCCTGGCGGAATCTAATCAAGAATCGGTTCTACTCCCTCATCAACATCACCGGTCTGACCGCCGGATTAGCGGTTGGCATGTTGCTCTTGTTATGGGTGCAGGATGAGTTAAGCTTTGACCGGTTTCATCGACAATCAGATCGCATTTATCGGCTCGAAAACCGGGTTGGCACAGGGAGTAGTGAGCAAATCTGGACATCAACCGTTGCCCCAATCGCCAATTTTGCCAAACGGGAAGTTCCCGAAGTGAAAGACGCCGTTCGGTTAACCTATAATGGCGCTTATACGCTATTTACATACAAAGACAAGGTTTTCAATGAGCAAAAATCGTTCTTCACCGACCCAACCCTATTCTCGGTGTTTGATTTCAATCTTATTCAGGGGAATCCGGCAAAACCATTCCCGGATAATCACTCCGTCGTTCTTACCGAAACGACCGCCAAACGCTATTTCGGCGAGGAAAACCCGATGGGAAAAGTACTGGCTGCTTCCAACAAGACTTATTTTACGGTAAGTGGCGTTATTCGTGACCTCCCGAAAAACTCAAGCATTCATGGTGATCTGTTTCTGCCTATCTCGCTGCTGTTTCATGACATGTATGCCAGCCGAACAGATGGCCGAAACATGGACAATGACTTCCATCAGTTTGCTTACGATACATATCTACTGCTACAACCAGGCGTTTCTACCGGCAGTCTGACAACCAAACTCCGTGACATTCACCTCCGCAACAAACCGGATGATACGGACCTCATGTATCTATTGCAGGCTTTGCCAGCCATGCACCTCTATAAAGCCGATGGCACTAATGGTGGCATTGAGACGGTCAGGATGTTTTTCATTATTGCGTTGCTGATTTTGGTTGTGGCCTGCATCAACTACGTGAACCTCTCCACGGCGCGTTCGCTGCTTCGGTCGAAGGAAATTAGTATGCGTAAAATTGTAGGCGCGGCCAGAGTACAATTGTTCATGCAGTTTCTCATCGAAACCGCGCTGCTTTTTTCGCTGGCTGCAGTACTGGCAACTGGGTTGATTTACGGGTTACTGCCTGCTTATAATCAGCTATCGGGAAAGGCACTCATTCTTGATTTTTCAGACTCTCGCATCTGGCAGGTAATTGGGGTAACCATTGCCGGAACCCTGGCCGCGTCGAGTCTGTATCCGGCCCTACTGCTGTCGTCGTTCGAGCCACTCAAAGCCCTGAAAGGCAGGGTTTCGGGTCGTATGAGTGAGGCTACCTTCCGCAAAGCTTTAGTAGTGACTCAATTTGCCGTGTCGGTTATTCTGATTGCCAGTACGTTCATTATCAGCAGCCAGCTCAGGTACATTCGCTCGAAGGAATTAGGTTACGACAAAACCCATGTGTTCGCGTTCTTCATGCGGGATATGAGCAGCCACTATGATGCCGTAAAAGCCGGGTTATTGAATCAACCCGGTGTAGCAGCCGTCACAAGGGCCAGTTCGAACATTGTTCAGATTGGGCAGCAAACCGGCGATAACGACTGGGACGGCAAAGCACAGGGCGAAACCATGATGATGCGCCCCGTGTCAATTGACAAGGACTTCATTCCTTTCTTTAAGATGCAGTTACTGCAGGGGGCTAATTTTACGGGAGCCGTAGCCGATTCGCTGCATTTTATTCTGAATGAAACCGCCATCAAAGCCGCCCGGATTAAAGACCCCATCGGCAAGCGGTTTAAACTCTGGAAGCATAACGGAACCATTGCTGGTGTTGTTAAAGACTTCCATTTTGCGTCTATGCGGCAGCGGATAGAGCCTGCCATCTTCTATTATGACCCCAACCAACTGAATGCCATTTATATCAAAACAACCGGCAAAGATGCCGATCAGGTTGTTGCCGCAGCTCAGCGTTCCTGGAAACAATACAACGCTAAATACCCGTTCGATTACGCTTTCTTAGACGACGTGTTTAATAATCTCTATAGGTCGGAGCAGCAAACGGGACTTCTGTTTACTCTTTTTGCGTCCATTGCCATCCTGATCTCCTGCTTAGGTTTGTTCGGGCTGGCGACCTACACGGCCCAGGTACGCACCCGTGAGATTGGCGTTCGTAAAGTATTGGGGGCCAGTGTGACGGGCATTATTCAGCTACTGGCCAAAGATTTTGTCAAACTGATTCTCATCGCCATTGTCATTGCCGTACCGGTGGCCTGGTATACTATGAGTCAGTGGTTGCGGGATTTTGCCTACCGAATCGACATCCAGTGGTGGATGTTTGCCATAGCGGGCTTACTGGCCCTGGTTATTGCCCTGATGACAATTAGTTTTCAGAGCGTGAAAGCTGCCCTGATGAATCCGGTAAAGAGTTTACGAAGCGAATAGCCTATTATTCGAAAATATGCGCCAAATCCAACTCTACACCCGTTCGCTCGTCTCGCACGACCCCTGACGTAACTGTTGTTTGCCCATCGGGGGTTAAAATGGTGATAATTTTAAATTGGGGCATAATTACCCAGACCATCGGAACACCCGATGGGAAATAAATTTCCAATGATTTATCCGTCAAATCAGATAAGGCTTGCCGGGGGACAGAATTTCGATGGCAAGCAAGGGAGGGGTTACCGGGCGAATTATATCACGAAGCCAGTCAATTTTTCCAGGCTGGCAAATAGCCATATCGGGCTTGGCTCGTCCGTGAGAAAGTTCAAACTCTAATTCCGGTAAAATATCAAATTGTTCATCATATCGACTAAGGCTTTTTGCCAGTCGGTAGGTCAGTTTGGCGTGATTATAAGATATAACGTCTTCGGTCTGAAACTCCTCGGCTATCATTAATTGGGGCGTTTCCATAGCGTATTGGGATTTTGTCAAAGATAAAGAAAATTACATGAAACCTTCCCACCGAAACGATAGTCAACAAGGCCCTGCCACCCCACCGCGCTGGGCCGACCGCCTACTCGAATGGTTCTGCGCTCCGCACCTGCTGGAGGAAGTGCAGGGCGACTTATACGAACGTTACATTCGGGACATACAGCTATTGGGTGTTGCCAACGCCAATCGGAACTATACCCTTAACGTCCTCAGCTTTTTACGCCCATTTGCGCTAAAACGCCAACCTGCTCAATACCCATCCCGGAACCGCGCTGGCGGACCGGGCGGACCACCTTTTTTACTCAGCCCAATTATGCTACGCAACTACATTAAAACGGCTCTACGCAACCTGACCAAACACAAAGTCAGCACGCTTATTAACCTCTTTGGGCTTACGCTGGGCGTAACGGCCTGTCTGGTTATTTACCTGATTACGAACTACGAATTGAGCTACGATGCCTTCCATACCGACAGCGACCGAATTTATCGGGTAGTGGGCGAGTCGCAATATGGTGCTCCGGCGGAGAAGCATCCGGTGGGGTTTGTACCGGCTCCTGTGCCCGGCGCGATTCGGAAAGAGATTCCGGGCTTCGAGACGGTAGCCGCTTTTCATAACCTCGAATCAGATGTGCTGATTCCGAACGGGAAAGAGAAACCAAAGCGCTTTGAAAGCCGACGACGGACGGGTGGCAATGCAGACATCGTGGTCGTTGAGCCGCAATACTTCAACATTTTCAGCTATCAGTGGCTGGCTGGCAACCCGAAAGTCGCCCTGGATGAGCCGTTCAAGGTAGTGCTTTCGGAGCAAAAAGCGCGCACCTACTTCGGCGATCTACCCCTTGCCGACATGCTGGGGAAAGAAGTGATTTATCAGGATTCGATACGGGTGAGTGTGGCCGGTATTGTAAAAGACTGGACACAGCCCACCGATTTCACCTTCACCGATTTTATTTCGTTCGCCACCATCCGGGCCAGCCAGTTAAAACGGGAAATCAACCTCGATCAGTGGGATGATATCTGGTCGGCTTCGCAGGCGTTTGTCAAGCTGCCCAAAGGAGCCACACCGGCTCAGTTTGCCAGTCGGTTCCGGCAATTTAGTAAGGCCCATTTCCCGAAGGAGTTCAAATTTACGCCTGCCCTGCAACCCTTATCCGACCTCCATTTCAACGATGACTATCAGGATAATTATTCCCGCAAAGCGCACCTGCCAACGCTTTACGGCCTGATGGGCATTGCCGGTTTCATTCTGCTTATTGCGGCCATCAATTTCATCAATTTAGCCACCGCTCAATCGGTGCAACGGGCAAAGGAAACCGGCATTCGTAAGGTAATGGGCAGCAGCCGCACCAACCTGATCATGCTGTTTCTGAGTGAAACCGCCGTGATGACGGTCGTGGCCGTGCTGGTTTCACTGGCGCTTGTCAATCCAATACTCTCTGCTTTTCAATCGTTGACACCCAAAGACCTAACATTCAACCTGTTCAGTGGGCAAACCTTGTTTTTCCTCTTACTCGTTACAATAATTACTTCGTTCTTATCAGGGTTTTATCCGTCGTGGATATTATCGTCCTATTTACCCGCGCTAACGTTAAAAGGCCAGACGGCGCTGACTGGCGGGCAAAAAGGCTATCTGCGAAAAGCCCTGATTGTATTTCAGTTTACCGTTTCGCTGACTTTTATTATCAGCACCCTCATGGTGGGTCGTCAACTGAACTTTATGCGGAATAAAGACCTGGGCTTTTCGACAGATGCCATTGTGTCTATCCGGCCCGGTGGCCGCGACGACGGGCCGTTGCTGGCGCAGAAAATCAGGCAGTTATCAGGCGTTGAGCGTGCTACGATGGAATGGTTTCCGCCAATGGGTGAGAGCTTTATGGTCACTAAACTGAAATACCAGGGCAAGAAGACGATAGAAATGGACGTGTCGGCGAAGGTGGGCGATGAGCAGTTCATTCCGCTCTACCAGCTTCGATTGCTGGCCGGTCGGAATTACCTGAAGAGCGATTCGCTTCGGGAGTTGGTCATCAATGCGACTTACGCCAACGCGTTAGGCTTTCAAAAACCCGCCGATGCGCTGAACCAACTGATTGAATTTGATGGAAGGAAGTACCCGGTTGTGGGCGTGGTAGCCGATTTCCATGAGCAGTCGTTTCACGAAAAAATTGGTCCGGTCTTTATTGCCAATTTGCCCCAGGCCCGAAACATTGGCGTCAAATTAGCCACTAAAGGCAAGCAAATTGCCGACGTAAAAGCCACGCTGGCCAGCATTGAGCAGCAATGGAACGCCGTGTATCCCGACCAGAAATTTGAGTACACTTTTCTTGACGACTCCATTGCTAAGCTGTACGAGAAGGAGCAGAAAACCAGTCAACTCGTCAACACCGCTACTGCCATTGCCATCCTGATTTCCTGCATGGGTCTATTTGGGCTGGCTGCGTTTACGGCGCAACAACGCACCAAAGAAATTGGGGTTCGCAAAGTGCTGGGCGCATCGGTGAGCAGCCTTGTGGCGCTGCTTTCCAGAGACTTCCTGAAGTTAGTTATTGTTGCGCTATTGATTGCCTCTCCCATTGCGTGGTGGGCCATGAACCAATGGCTTCAGGATTTTGCCTATAAAGTTGACATCGCCTGGTGGGTCTTCGCGCTGGCGGGTTTGCTGGCCGTTGGCATTGCCTTGCTGACCGTTGGTTTTCAAAGTGTGAAAGCCGCCCTGGTGAATCCGGTGGAGAGTTTGCGAAATGAATAATGGGCTGTCGGATTTGGTTGTTGGTTCTTTTAAATCCCAAATCCGATATCCGCAATCCGATATCTTTATGAAAACTTATCTGCCTATTATTCTTTGCCTTCTTTGTTTGATACACCATGTATTCGCCCAGCAACCCGGTGCGGCCTTCCCGCCAACAGATTCATTACCATCAGTAACGTTACCCCCCGAAATTGACCGTGTACTCCGTGATTATGAACGCGAATGGCAGGCGAATAACATCGAAAAACTGGTTGGTTTATTCACGCCCGATGGCTTCGTGATGCAACCCCGCCGACCCGCCATTCGGGGTCAGGCAAATTTGAAGGAAGCGTATCGTGGTGGAGCCGGACAACCGTTGTTTCTTCGGGCGTTATCGTTCGCGCAGGACGGTTCCGTTGGCTACATCATCGGCGCTTACCGGGCCAAAGCAACCGGCAATGACATCGGGAAATTCATTCTCGCCCTCCGTAAAGGAACCGACGGACGCTGGTTGATTGCCGCCGACATGGACAATGGCGTGCGGTGAACGGGCAGGGTGCACGGAGCAGGAAAAAGGATGTAGGAAATTTCTACCGTTTGCCGTGTACCCTTGCCTTATTGCCCGCCGTTGTCGATTTTGTAGCTTCCTGTTGTACTGGAGTTATGTATTTCTCCCGCGTCTCGTCTGACAGCGGCTCTAAAAATTGATCGCCAAACAGCTTGATCCACTCCAATACCTCCTCATAGGTGTAATCCATTGTTTCACCATCGCCGTAGCTGAAAAAGTTACCCCGCTGCTGCGTGTCAAACTTAATAATTGCTTTGCCTGCCGTGATGTATAAATACCTGTTTTGAACGAGGTGAACTTGTGATGGCCTTACATTTAAATAAATGGCGTTGAGTTGTTGACCCGTTGGCAGACTAAATGTTTTTAAGGCATGATTGGATAAAACAGTTAATACAGAACCATCTGCTGAAAAGTAGACATAGTCAATAGCTCTTAAGGCGGGCAGAATGGCTTGCCGCTTACCATCAACCATATCCCAGACGGTGATTGTACTATCCAGATTACGGGTAAGGAGCCTTTTATTGTCCGGCGAAAAGAAAACCCGCCGAATGGCTCCATAGCCCTGTAAAAACGAAGCCAACCTATCATTAGCGATGTCCCAGACCTGTTGCGTTTGATTGTTGTTCGTAAGAATGAGCCATTTACTATCCGATGAGAAATCGACATCACGATGATCCTGCTGCCCCCCTGAAAACTGCACTTGTTTACGGTTGGTCATGTTCCAGAGTTGATCCTTACGACCGTCTGGGATAAGGAGCCATTTACCGTCCGGCGAAAATTCAGGCCGTTGAATCATGTCCCGGCTCGGCAGGAAATTCGCAGGCTTCCCAGTAGTAATTTCCCGAACCCGATATGTGTCGTCGTCATCCTTACCCCGGTCCTGGGTGATAAACCATTGACTATCCGGTGAAAAACGCTCAAATTCGATGGAGCGCTGGCTCGGTAACAAAGCTGTTGGTTTCCCATTGGTCATGTCCCAAATCTGATACGTTTTATCGTGTGGAGTAAGAAGCCATCTGCCGTCCGGTGAAAAAAGGGAATAATTAATTGTGTTTTGCCCCCGCAAGAAATCTGCTGGCTTACCAGTGGCCATATCCCAAACCTGGATAGTATCATTCTTACCTTTAGTGAAGAGCCATTTACTGTCGGATGAAAAGTAGGCTTCCCGAATCCTACCCTGATTCGCCAGGAAATTCACGAACTTGCCATTGGCCACGTTCCAAACCTGATACGTGCTGTCTTTATCCTGGCTAAGGAGCCATTTACTGTCGGATGAAAAGTGGGCGTATGTAATCATCTGCTGGCCCTGTAAGAATGGCGCTGGTTTGCTCTTCGTAAGGTCCCAAACCTGAGTAGAGTTATACTTCCCTCTCGTAATAAGCCATTTAGTATCACGCGAAAAATGGGCATATTGAACCGTATCCTGGCCTTGTACGAATAGAATTGGCTTCCCGCTGGCGATGTCCCAAACCTGATTCGTGTCCCAGCCACCATACAAATCGTTCTGATTATTAGTATTGGTCTGAGTAATCAGCCATTTATCATCTTCAGAAAAGCTATCAATTCGAATAGTGTACTCACTTTGTAAGAAAGTCGAAAGCTTGGTGCTGGTCACTTCCCAAACCTGACCGGTTTGCTCTTTATTTATTGTATAAAGCCATTTGCTGTCGGGCGAAAAGTGAGCGTATTCAACTGCATTCAAGCCTCGCAGGAAAGACGCTGGCTTGCCAGTAGCCATATCCCAAACCTGACATTCATTATTCCCATCTGCTGTGATGAGCCACTTGCTATCGGGCGAAAAGAAGAATCGATCCTCCAGGCTTCGCAGGAAAGACGCCGACTTGCCAGTGGCCATATCCCAAATCTGACATTTGTCATTATTATCTGCTGCAATGAGCCATTTGCTGTCGGGCGAAAAGAAGAATCGACCATTCGTGATCCGGTTCGGTAAGGGCGTCCGTTTCGTGCCAGTGTCCATATCCCAGATATGATACATATAATACTTATCCGCCATAATCAGCCATTTGTTATCCGGTGAAAAGCTTTCAGATCCAATTATGGCCTGACCAGGCAGTAACAGTGGCGGTTTATTATTGCCGACCGACCAAAGCTGAATATTGATCGTGTCATTCTTTTTCAACGTAAAGAGCCATTTTCCATCAGGCGAAAACCCGGCATAAGTGATCGTATCCTGAGTTGCCAGGAACGGCGCCCGCTTGCCAGTGGCCATGTCCCAAACCTGATATTCCGTGCCGCTCTTCCAACCAATGACCCATTTACTGTTTGGCGAAAAACTGTCGTATCGAATTGTATTCTTGTTGAAAGTCGCCAGCTTACCAGTAACCAAGTCCCAAACGTCGCCTTCTCGGGTGAGGAGCCATTTACCATCTTCAGAAAAGGCCTTATAAGAAAGTGGTCCCTGGTCCCCCGAGAAAAGCAGTTCTTTCTGACCAGCAATGTCCCAGACTTGAGCATTTTTACGTATATCAGCCGTGAAAAGCCATTTACTATCGGGCGAAAAGTGGTATTCGTTATATGTATTCTGATCCTGTAGAAAATTTAATTTCCTACTATTAACTACATCCCAGATCTGAGTGGTGTCGCCCTTTGTTCGAGCGAGAAGCCATTTTCCATTCGGCGAAAACTCAACATAAGTAATTGTGTCCTGAGTTTTTAGGAATGGCGCTAGCCTGCCTGTGGCGATGGACCGGATCTGATACACTCCATTCCGGTTTATAGAAATTAGCCATTTGCTATCGGGTGAAAAGGGTGTATACGTTTCACCGAAAAAATCAGTATCATCAGAAACGTGCGCTATTCGCTTCTTTTCGCGGAATTCATGGGCATTACTTTCATTAAACAGGCTGGTTATCTTGTTCTTCAAAAACTGTACACTACTATCTTTTTTAGTAGCTGCTTCTAACAGGCGGATAGCTTGTTCAGGATACATTTTATCGGCTTCTGAGGTCCAGTAAAAGGCTGTTGCCTGGTCGGCTGCACGGGTAGCCCGCTTCGTAGCTTCCCGCGCCCGTCGTTCGCTTGTTTCCGCTTTTTGTTTTTGTATTACCGCTTCTTTTCTTTTAAAGTCATTGTCTTTAAAAAGCTTTACAATCCACTCATCAGCTTCTTTTCCTCGGCTGGGATCGCAGGTTTTAGCGGCTAAAAACATGTTGAGCGCCTGCTGAAAGTCATTATCAAAAGCGTTCTTACCTTCTTTTATTAGATTATCAAATTGTTTACAGGGCGTTTTTTGGGCAGACCCACAGTTTACGCCCCAAAAGCCGATGAAAACGAGACAGATCAGGGTAGTTTTCATGGCGTAATAGGGTCTTTATGATCTTTATACTTATTTATCTTTGCCTTAAGTTGCTTAGTCAGATTTGTATCCTGATGAGGTAGGCTCAAAGCTTCCTCATAATAATCAACAGCAGCCTTGTAGGCCTTTCGGTCAACCAATTCATCACCTTTTTCGCTATATCCGTTAGCCTGAGAAAGGTAATATTTCCTCAGATTATCTTCTGCATGAATCCTGGCGCTATCCGCTACCACTTTGGCCGTATTAGCTTTCAGTTTTTCAGCATTAGCCTCCTGATAAAAAATATAGGCAAAAACGGCCACAACAACAGCGATTATAGCAACGACAAAGGCCACCCTAAAGCGACCCTTTGCTATTTGAGCATACGTTTCGGCTTCTACCTGGGCGGCTTCGGCAGCTTCTTTTAGGCTCCTGAATTCCTTCGTCTGTTGCTTCGCTTTTTCTTCTTCTTCCTTTGCTTTCCGAGCAGCCTTTTTTGCCACTTCCGCTTCCTCGAACAGCCGCAACTGCTCTTCTTTTTCTTTTCGCAGGCTGGCCGCCTTAGTAATGGGTTCGACTAGCGTATCGTGCCCTAATTCATACATCATCCGCCCCTGCGAATCCCGCTCTACTTTCAGCAGCGACGCTTCGGTTAATGTATCCAGAATGGTTTGAGACTGCGCTCTATCAGGAATGTTAAACTGCTTCATCAGGAATTCGGTGAGCAGGTAGTCCCGCTCAAACGGTATTCGCTGACCAGATTGTACCAGTACCTTCTCAACCAATTGAAAGGCCGCATCCTGTAGTGGCTCAGGCACTTTGGTTTCTATTGTCGTTCGGTAATAACCATCAAAAATTTCGGCAATCTCTTCTTTTATCGTTCCGTCTTTGTTCTTATCAAATTCGTCAATTGTTAACCGGTACCTTGTCTTAACCGCATCACTATCTTCTTCCGGGTTGGTAACCGGAACAAACTTGTCTTCCAGTTGCCAGCAAATGATTTGTAACGTAGACGGTTGTACCCTGTCGTTCTTGCCTTTCAGCGAATGTACAATCGCCCGGGAGAGTTTATCCTCGACCTCAAACGGAACCGTTTTAAACGTTCCTTTCGGCACATCGGGAAGACCAGCCGGTTTGCGAATAGCTTCTAATGCACTCGCAGTATCGAATGCTTTTAATTCGTAGCAATTTTTCAGCACAGACGGGTGAAAATCTTTAATATCTTCCAACAAGCCAAGCCTATCTGAGCGGATCGAAAACACTACTTTTACATCAGGTTTACGATAAAAAACCATCCTAAACTCCTCCGAAATATCTTCCTTATCTAAACGGTCTTCCTGGTGTCGGTAAAATTCAGGAACCGTACTGTACAAAACATCGGCCAGTTCTTTTTTAAACTCAAGAATCAGTTCATTCGGATACGTAAATAGTTCTTCAAACTGATCGAAAACGAAAATGATTTGATGTGTTTCGTAGGCTAACTGAAAGTTTTTTAAATAATACCAGAATGATTGATCGGCTTTAAGGTATGCATCAATTAGAAAAGGTGAACCCTGGACTGGTTTTTGACTTATAATTTCTTTTATTTTTTGAAGAGGTGTGTTTCTGTCAGAATCGGAGACATATGGACCAAATTTTATTTCAAAACAAATAGCATTAGGATTCTTAGCCGCTAAAGTGGGTATAATACCGGCGTTGATCAATGAGCTTTTCCCATAACCACTTTCGCCAAAAAGTATAACAATCTGGTGAAGAAATATGTATTTATAGAATTCGGCAATATCCGCTTCGCGACCGAAGAAGATGGCCTGCTCTTCGGTTTTAAATGGCTTTGGCCCCGGATAACGATTAATACCCATAGCAACCGTTAGTTTCTTTTATTCCGAATTAACTCTGCTAATCGCTTTATTTCGTCAAATATTATCTGATAAACTTCGTCCTGATCCTTAAAACTGGCAATGGATTTATTATCCCGGGGTATAGCCTGATTTCTGGCAAGAAATGGATATTCTAACCAGGCACAGGAGCGTAAAAGAACCGGTAAGACGTATTTCTGCTGTTGAATAGCTTCCGAAACTTCTGTCTCGACACAATAGCTTGAGTTTAAAAAATTCCGGCTCAGTAAACAGATCACTAATTCGGCTTCGTTTAATTTTGCTGTGATTTCCTTATTCCAGTCCTGCGCGGCAATAATTTGTCGATCATCCCAAACGACAATTTTCTTTTGGGCTATCAACGGGTTCAACGTAATCATCATCTCTTTTTTATAATCCTCATCTACATGGCTATACGAGAGAAAAACCGTAATGGGATCATTTTTCTCAGTAATTTTCCCAGGTTTTTCTACTTTATTATCAATTGCCTGAACCATAGTATATCGTTCCGTAGCGCTTTGCAAAAACTCTTTTGGCGTACCGGTTAACATATCTAATGAAATTCGATCAAGAATAAACGTTCGGGAAGGCTCCTGTGTGCGATTATCAATGGCAATAGCGGCTTTGTCGGCAGCGAGTAATTTGAGTAATAAATGCATGTACCATTTATTAAAATTCACCCCCAGGAAAATAAACCGATTTGTGTTTTTAAGTGCGTTCTGTAAGCCTTCAGGTATCCTATGATCACCAAGGATACTAAAAATGTAGTCAAATAAATCGTCATACGTAACCACTAAGGATTCAGTATCACTTAGTGTACCTAACAAATTATAAATAATCGGATTTTCTAATGAAGGCTCGTCAAATTTTTCTTTCTCAGATGCTTTTTTCTTTTGGTAATATTTTAAAACTGTGTATTTATCATTACGAAAAGCAGTGGAAATAATTTTTTCTTCAGGATAGAGCGAGATAATCAGATGTAGTGGTAACGCTTTTAGTGAGTCGGCAATTTCTTCTAAATCTGATTTATATTGGTCAATAACCTTCGTTATCGCTTTGCTAATTTGGCGTATACCATCGTTCCTTTCGGCATTTACCCGTGTAGGATTAGAGATTCTGATTTGAAAAAGTTCTTCCTCCTCAAATACATTATTGATATACCGACTACCATTTAATTCATGAGCCACAGCCGCAAAAAAACTATTAAAATCGCCGTATTTTATTAGATCAGGACCAATTACGAGAACGCACTCCTGGTTTTTCATATCTTCTATGAGCAAATCCCAATCTATATCCGGCGAACTATCTTCCATTTCTTATTATTCCGGTTAAGAAGTGTATTGTAAAGTCATTTCTGATAAATATCAAGAAACTCTTTGTTTTTTGACAGGAAATAGCAGGGAATATTTTCCCCTATTTAGCCAACGGTTACCTGTTCTTTTCCGAACCAATCTTATGACTCCTATCTATTCGTCCATTCCTGGACAAGTCTTTGTCCGAATTTGAACAATATATTTTTTAACTAAAGATTATTGGCTTGATTATCAATCACTTGTATTTTATGGCAAAACATTTGCTTTATGATAAAGGGCTTAGCAGGAGCTTAAGAACGTTTCACTTGGGCAAGTTTGCCGAAATTGTCCTGCGCCTATACCTGATCGCCTGACTTGGCGGTACAACCTGGTAGAAAATAGTCAGCAACATACTTAATAAACAGTCGGTTATGCTACAGAACTACCTTAAAATCGCGCTCCGCCAACTATGGCACAATCGGCTCTATAGTCTTCTCAACATCGGCGGTTTGGCCCTTGGCATGGCCTGCTGCCTGCTCATTGGTCTCTACGTGTATGACGAATTCAGCTACGACCGCTTCCACACCAACTACGACCATATATATCGTATTGTGGAGAAGCAAAAGCAGCCCGATGGCATTTTTGATGTAGCCGTAACACCGGGTCCTCTGGCACCGGCGCTGGCAAAAGACTTCCCGGACGTGGAACAGGCCACCCGCGTGGGGCGATGGCCGGGGCTGTTAACGCAGGGCCGCCAATCGGTCGAACCGGAGCAGATGTTAATCGTGGATGCCAGTTTTTTCAGCCTGTTCAGTTTCCCATTGCTGGCCGGTAATCCACGGGCGGTTTTTCAAAGCCCCGATGAGATTATCTTCAGCGAAGCAATGGCAAAGCGGTTTTTTGGGGAAAACTGGCAGAAAAGGAATGTCCTTGGTCAGTCCGTCAAACTCAACAATGAACAAACCCTAACGCTGGTTGGTGTGGCACAGAACCCACCCACGCGGTCGCATATTCAGTTCGATGTGTTATTGCCCTTCAAATGGGTAGAACGATACGACGAGTGGGGCTACAAATGGAATAGCAACAACTACCATACCTACGTTCAACTTCGACCCGGTACTGGCTCCGAAGCCACGAACGCGCTGGCTTTTAGCGACAAAATCAGGGGGCGACTCAAGCAGTATGACGCTGGCAACGAAACGCAACTGCTTCTGCAACCGCTATCGGCTATTTACCTGTACTCTACGTTTGCGTTTCAGACCGACTGGGGTAAACGCAGCGACATTACCTACATCCGCATCTTTGTGGCCGTTGCTCTGATCGTGCTGCTCATTGCGGTCATCAATTTCGTTAACCTCGCCACGGCACGAGCCTCAAAACGAGCGAAGGAAGTAGGCGTTCGCAAAACAATTGGCGCCCAGCAGTCAAGCTTAATCATGCAGTTTTTGGGTGAGGCTCTGCTCATGACGGGCTTAGCCAGCGCTCTGTCCTTATTAATGGCCGATGTGCTGCTCCCCCAATTCAACGACCTCGCGGGCAAAGACATACACATTCCCTACCAGCTTCCAGCCTTTTGGTTCACTCTTGCCACACTTACACTGATAATTAGTACATTAACAGGCCTCTATCCAGCCTTTTTTCTATCCTCTTTTCGACCAGCACGGGTCCTGAAAGGTATAGTTGATATTCGGGCGGGGCGCAGTTTCCGGCAGTCGCTGGTGGTGTGGCAGTTTACGCTATCGTTGGTGCTGGCAATTAGCGCGGTGTTCATTTACCAGCAGTTGGCCTATATGCAGAACGCTAAATTAGGTTTCGACAAATCGCAGCTACTCTATGTCCGGCTAAAAGGCGATTTGCGGGGAAAGGCGCTGTTGCTCAAAGACGAAGTCAGGCAGTTGCCGGGCGTAGCGCAGGTCTCCGTCGCTACGAGCAATTTAGTCGATGTCAGTAATGAAACCAACATCGAATGGCAGGGTCAGATTCCCAAAGATGAGTTCCTGATTACACAAATGAATGTCGATGCCGACTTCATGAACATGACCGGAATGACGCTGGCGTCAGGGCGAAATTTTTCGTCCCAACTTACGGCGGATACCTCCTCCCGCTTTGGCACCTATCTCATCAACGAAACAGCCGCTAAACGGATGGGCTGGACGCCGGCCACCGCCATCGGCAAAACCGTTACGTTCTGGGGTACGAAGGGCAAAATTATCGGTGTGCTCAGAGACTTTCATTTTCAACCTCTTCGGGTTGCTATCAAGCCGTTCATTTTCCGCTTTCGGCCTAAAGATTTCTACTTTACGCTTCTCGTAAAAACGAACCCCGGCACCGTGTCACGCACCCTGATCGACATCACGAAGGTCTACAAGAAACTGGACCCTAATCACCCCATCAGCTACGGGTTTGTCGATCAGGATTTAGACGCCCAATACCGAACCGAACAACGCACAGGCCGCAGTATCCTGTATTTTTCTATCCTGACCATTTTGGTGTCCTGTCTGGGTTTGTTCGGGTTAGCGGCTTTCACGGCCGAGCAGCGCACCAAAGAAATTGGGGTGCGTAAAGTGCTGGGCGCGAGTGTGGCCAGTATTGTTACGCTACTCTCCAAAGATTTTTTGAAGCTGGTTATCCTCGCCGTCCTGATCGCTTCGCCCATTGCCTGGTGGGCCATGACTACATGGCTTCAGGACTTTGCCTATAAAATCGACATCGCCTGGTGGGTGTTTGCGCTGGCGGGACTGCTGGCGGTGAGTATCGCCCTGCTGACAGTGAGTGTCCAAAGCCTCAAAGCGGCTCTGGCAAACCCGATGAATAGTTTGCGCTCTGAGTAGCGGAGATTATTCCTGTCCCATACCGGACGAAATCTGTCCGAATCTGGACAAGTTTGTCAAGTCATTTTCATTAAAAAAGCCCGTTTTTAACACAAAAACGGGCTTTTTTATTTATGGCAAAGCATTTGCTCAGCAAAAATAGAACTAATTAGCAGCCATGAAACGAAGCTATCTGGGCGAGTTTGAAGAAATCGTTCTGCTCACCGTTGCCGTGCTGGAAGGCCAGGCGTATGGCGTCGCGCTCACCCACGAAATCATTGAGCAAACGGGTCGTCCCGTTCGGCTAAATCAGATTCACGCGGCCCTGCAACGGTTAGAGGATAAAGGCATGGTAAAATCTGAAATGGGCGAACCTACCGCCGAACGCGGTGGCCGACGCAAACGGCTCTTTACCGTTACGGCCTATGGTCGCCGAACATTGCAGGAAATTCAGGACGTGCGGGCGGGTTTGTGGAACCGTTTAATAAGCCCTTTTACACCGGCAACAAGCTTATGAAACCGCTTCTGCAACCACCCCGCCTTGCCGACCGCCTGCTCCGACTCGTCTGCGCCCCTCACCGGCTGGAAGAAGTCCAGGGCGACCTACACGAGGAGTTTGCTTACCAGGTCGAGCGGGTGGGTGAACGGCGGGCACGGTGGCGCTACTGGTGGGATGTACTGGGTTTTGTTCGACCCTTCGCCATGAAACGTAAAAAACAACCCTATTCATCAACCTCTTCCCTGCATCCTGTCATGCTCCGAAACTACCTCAAAATCGCGCTACGCAACCTCCAGAAAAACAAAGTGGCAGGGCTGATCAATGTGTCCGGCTTAACGCTGGGGTTGACCTGCTGCCTGCTCATAGCGGCCTATGTGCTGGATGATCTGACCTACGACCAGTTCCACCAGAACGCCGACCGCATTGTGTTATTCCAACAGTTCGACAATTCGGCCAGCAGCGGAGGAAAGTTCGCTACCGATCTTAAAAGTCGTTTCACGGCTATATCGGATGCCGTTCGGCTTACGCGCATAAAGCCCCTGATTTCCAGACAGCAAGCTGCCTTTTACGAACCTAATTTCTGGTTTGCCGATAGCAGCGTAGTTAAGGTATTCACGCTCCCATTCGTGCAGGGAAATCCACGAACAGCCCTGACCGAGCAGTATGGTTTGGTGCTGTCAGAAACAATGGCCCGCAAGTACTTTGGCACGATGAATCCGATGGGGCAACAAATACGCTTCAATAACAAAGCAACCCTGCATGTAACGGGGGTTTTGCAGGACCTGCCCGCCAACTCGCACCTGAAAATTGATTTTCTGGCGAACTACGCCAATGCCAATGAACTCGTTGGCTATGACGTAACAACGAACTATTGGGGTGGTGGCGACACCTGGACGTATTTGCTACTGGCTCCCGGTGCCGACAAGTCCACCTTACAGGCGCAATTTCCGGCTTATATCAAGCAATTGGGTGACCCGAACGCCAGCGTCTGGAAACCTAAGTTAGTGCCGCTTACAGACATTTACCTCCGCACCACCCTGGTCGCGACCAACCGCCTGCTGTATGTCTACGTGTTTGCCATTGTTGCCCTGCTGATTCTGGGGCTGGCCTGCTTCAATTACGTCAATCTGGCTACGGCGCGGGCTACCCAACGAGCTAAAGAAGTGGGCGTTCGGAAAGTGCTGGGATCGTCGTTTGGCCAGTTGTGGGGGCAATTTCTGGGCGAAACGGCCGTGTTCATGACCATAGCGATTGTACTGTCTGCGGGCGTTATGGCGCTGGCCTTACCAGCTTTCAATGAGTTGGCCGATAAGCAGTTAACAATGGTATCATTGCTGACCGGGCCGCGAGTTGGGTGGCTACTCGTGGGGCTGTTTCTGGTTGGATTGCTGGCGGGTAGTTACCCGGCGTTTGTGCTGTCGTCTTTCCGACCGATTGCCGTTTTAAAAGGCAGTACGACTATTCAGGGCCGGATGCTGACGGGGGGCAGTGCATGGCTCCGCAAAACGCTGGTAGTCGGGCAGTTCGCCGTGTCTATCGGAATGATTGCGGCTACGTTAGTCGTTTACGAGCAACTGCAGTTTGTCCAAAGCCGTAACGTCGGCTATCAGCGCGATCAAGTGCTAACCCTGGATTTGCAGGATGCACCCGACCCAGCGAAAGAACTGTTTAAGCAGCAGGTGGCCAGTTTGCCGGGTGTCGAAGCGGCAACACGGGCATTTAGTTTGCCGGGCAGCGGTAGTTTGCGCGGGGAAAAGTTAGTCAGCGATTACGTTCCCAAAGGCTCACAAACGGGCGGTATCAGCCGCCTGACCATCGACGGAGATTTCCTGAAAACATTTGGTATCAAACTGGTGGAAGGGCGCAACTTAGACCCTAACCGCCCTGCCGACAAGCAGGCGTTTCTGGTAAACCGGGCCGCTATGAAGTATTTCGGCTGGAAGACGATTACCGGCAAAATGACGGGTTATTACACCTATGCTTACGATTCAGCGAATCCGGGTAGCTACCGCGAAGTGCCGCAACGGGGCGAGGTTGTTGGTGTAATAGACGACTATAACCACGCCAATCTGAAACAAACCGTTGAACCGACGATTCTCTCACTCAATACCGGTTTCGAGGGGCAATTAGCAGCCCGCATCCGGGCGGGAGCCATTCCCGGAACTATCCAGCAGGTGGAGCAGCTCTGGCGTAAAGCGTTTCCTGAAAAGCCATTTTCTTACGAATTTCTGGACGACACCTTCAACCAAACTTACAAAGTGGAGGCCCGCACCGGGCAGGTATTTGGCCTGTTTGCGGGACTTGCCGTGCTGATTTCCTGCTTAGGCTTGTTTGGCTTAGTCACGTTTACTGCCGAGCAGCGCACCAAAGAGATCGGCGTTCGGAAAGTACTGGGGGCAAGCGTAGTCAGCATTGTAACATTGCTCTCCAAAGACTTTTTGACGTTAGTGTTCATTGCCTTAGTTATTGCCAGTCCGGTGGCGTGGTGGGCCATGACTAAATGGCTTCAGGATTTTGCCTACAGAGTCGATATTGCGTGGTGGGTGTTCGTTCTGGCGGGTGGCTTAGTAACGGGTGTTGCGCTGATAACCATCTCGTTTCAAAGCATCAAGGCGGCATTAATGAACCCGGTGAAGTCACTCCGTTCAGAATAGGTTTTGTAGAGACGCAACCCATTGCGTCTCATACCCGAATAGTTTTTAACGTTGCAAATTGCTGACGCATATGAGACGCAAGGGATTGCATCTCTACATACAAAACAACATGACTCCACCCCGCTTAGCCGACCGCCTGCTCCGACTTTTCTGTGCCCCTCACCGGCTGGAAGAAGTGCAGGGGGATTTGCATGAAGAGTTTGCTTACCAGGTTGGGCGGGTGGGTGAACGGCGGGCACGGTGGCGCTATTGGTGGGATGTGCTGGGCTTTCTCCGACCCTTTGCCATCAAACGACAACCCGAAAAATTTAAAACAACCCCTTTACTGAGTATGGACATGCTCCGAAACTATTTCGCTATCGCTATTCGCCAACTGTGGAAGAACCAGTTATTCAGCGTGTTGAACATCGTTGGGCTGACGGTTGGGTTGGCGGTCAGTACGTTTATCGCACTGTACGTCTGGCATGAATTTCATTATGATCGGTTTCAGCCCTTCGCCGACCGAACGTACCGCATTATGGCGATAGCCAAATTTGGTGACCAGGAAGTCACGATGACCGGTCTGCACGAATCGTTCGGGCGGGAAATAAAACGGCAGATTCCTGAAGTTGAGCAGGTGGCTCGTTTGTCGGATGGACTGAGCAATATTGTGTTGCAATCTGACCCCAATCACCGGTTTAAAGAAGACAACATTGGCTTTGCCGATGCATCCCTATTGCCCATTATGGGCTTTCGGCTGCTTCAGGGCGATGCAGAAACTGCCCTCAACGAACCGGGTCGTATTGTGCTGACACGCGCCTTAGCCGAGAAGTATTTCGGCAACCAGAACCCGGTTGGAAAAACGATGCTATACGATAAGCATTTTCCGCTGACGGTTTCGGCAGTACTGGATGACTTACCCACCAATTCGGTTATTCAATTCAAGGGCTTAGTCTCCTTAAGCTCCATGCCGACGCTGGGTGCCAATCAACAGAATATGTTCAAAGGGGGCGGTTTCCTCAGTACGTATCTGATCCTGCGTCCGGGAGCCAGTACAAGTGCCGTTGAGAAGAAACTACAGAAGGTCAAAGCCGATGTCCAGTTCGCTGATATTACCGCGAACTATTTCCTCGAACGTTTACCTTCGCTGCATTTAGATAGCCGCAGCGTTCCGAAAGATACCCACCAATCGCTGTATATTCTGCTCACGATTGCCCTGGTTATTCTGGCGTTGGCTGTCATCAACTACGTTAGCCTAACCACCGCCCGCGCCACTAAACGCGCCAAAGAAGTGGGTATCCGCAAGTCTATCGGCGGGCAGCGACATGAACTGGTTGGTCAGTTTTTCCTTGAATCGTTCCTGACTACTACACTGGCATTTGTGTTGTCGCTGGCGCTGCTCCAGGCGCTTTTTCCCTGGGCTAATCACGCCCTCAATCTGCACATGGATAACCGGGTGCTGGCGCAGGGACCGTATTGGGGACTGCTGCTGACGTTATGGCTGACTTGTTCGTTGCTGGCGGGGGCGTATCCGGCGTTATTGCTATCGGGATTCCGGCCCGCCCTGGTGCTGAAAGGGGCTACAAATTTGCGCTACAGTGGAGCCGGTTTACGGCAGATTTTTACAACGGTTCAATTTACGGCCTGTATTGGCCTGCTCATTTGCAGTGTCGTGCTGTACACGCAAATGCAATTTATGCGAACGAAGAATCTGGGCATCAATCGGGCGCAGGTAGTAGCCATGTACATCGACGGCGACATGGTGACGCAATTCCCAGCCCTGCGCGATGAAGTTCGGCAGTGGGCAGGGTCGGGCAATGTAGCCGTGACCAATACCCGGCTGTTCACGAATAACATGTCAACGTGGTTTCTGGAGACCGCGAAAGCCAAAAAACAGCTTCTGGTCAATGCATTGACCGTCGACAAGACCTTTTTCGACATGATGGGTGTTCGGTGGCAATATCCTCCGATTGGCTGGGAAACAAGTCCTGTTACGAAAGAATTAACGGTTTATAATCAGACCGTTATGAAGGAAGCTGGTATTAAAGGCAATCCGTTTCAACAACCGGCTCCTTTTAACGACCACCCCGCCAATGGTGTCGTGGTCGATTTTCATGTACGTAGCCTGCACGGGCCTGTCTCACCGATGTTACTGACCGTCGTAAGCGACACGAGCCGTTCGATTGTGGCTAACGGCGGCTATTTACTGGTTCGACTAAACCCACAAACCAATGTACCAGATGCCCTCGCCCACCTCAAAGCCATGTATGACAACAGCCACCCAGCCGCGCCCTTCGACTATTATTTTCTGGACGAAGCGTATGACAAGCTCTACGCCAAAGAAGAACGGTTAGCCCGCTTATTCAACGGATTTACGGCCCTTACGCTATTGGTGGCGTGTCTGGGTTTACTGGGTCTTATGACCTTTTCGGTTGAAGCCCGAACCAAAGAAATTGGGGTGCGTAAAGTACTGGGCGCGTCTGTTGCCAGCATCGTGACCTTACTCTCGAAAGATTTTTTAAAGCTGATTCTGATTGCCATCCTGATCGCTTCGCCTATTGCCTGGTGGGCCATGACTAAATGGCTTCAGGATTTCACCTATAAAATCGACATGGCCTGGTGGGTGTTCGCACTGGCGGGTGGGCTGGCAACGGGTGTGGCGCTGCTCACCATTTCATTTCAATCTATCAAAGCCGCGCTGACAAATCCGGTCAAGAGTTTACGGTCTGAGTAATCGAGGGTCTATTTACCCCAGTTGATACGTCAGGGACACTAACCCTGTTGAATACGTTTTCGTGTCCAGCAGGGTTAGTTTTATTCGGTCATGGATGTTTGTGAATAGCGGTTTTCCCGCTCCCAGAATAATCGGGTGAACGGCTAAAAACAACTCATCGACCAAGCCCGCATTGATAAACGAAGCTGTTAGATCGGCCCCGCCGAAAAGCCAGAAATCCTTGCCGGGCTGCTGCTTGAGGGCGTTTACCTGCGTTTTGATATCGCCCCGAATGATCTCAATGCCCTTTCCTGCTTCGCTGAGCGTGTTGGAGAATACATATTTCTTAAACTGCGGGAACGTGTAATTGCTGGCTTCTTCGTTCGGGTTATTCATTAACTCATGGCTCTTCCGGCCGATAAAAAGGGCATCAATCCGTTTCAGAAACGCGTTCATGCCGTAATCCTGGTCGCTGAAGCACCAGTCGTATTCCCCGTTGGGGCCTTCGATATAGCCGTCTAAGCTAACGGCCAGTCCTAAAATTACCTTACGCATGATTGAAAGCCTTTTCTATTTCTTCATCTTATTCTCAAGCAGGAAAACGCCGTTTTTATTCGCCACAACGATATCCGGTTTCCGGTCGCCATTCATATCCTGCACGGTAATGTTAAGCCCGGCGCCGGAGTCGTTGTCGATGACGTGTTCTCTGTAGTACGGCTCCTTGCCCGGCGTAAACTCAAACCATAGTAGAATGGCGGGATCGCTGTCGCCGGGGTCGCGGCCATGATGCGCCAGAAATCGCTTGCCGGTAATATAGTCTTTGCGACCATCCCCATTTAAATCGGCCATGATAGACGAGTGCGTTTGGGCGGTGGTGTTGCTCATCAGGTGCGTTTTAAAATTGATCTTTCCCGATTCATCCGTAACCTGTTCGTGCCACCACACACCCAGCGCATGTGCCGATGCGCTCACCACATCGTTTTTTCCGTCGCCGTTTACGTCCAGCACCTGCATGTGCGAACAGGGTTCGCCCAAATTAGCCGGGTGAAAGACCCAGTTACCTGATTTTTTATCCGCCGTTCCTTCAAACCAACCCTCCCGAATCACAACGTCGTTAAAACCATCTTTATTGATGTCCCCATAGCCGATGCCATGCGAGAAAATCTCAGTTCCCGGCACATTCTCCTGGCTCAGCGCGAAGCGTTTCCATGCTGTTTCGCCCGGTTTAGAGGGCGATTTCAGCCAGACAATTTGTTTCTTAGCCTTGTCTCCGCAAAGAATATCGAGCCGACCATCGCCATCAATATCAATAAAACCCGGCGACTCATTCGCGATGCCCACGGAGTCGTCGAGGGCATGTTTTTTCCACTCGCCGGGCTGGTTCTTATTATTCTCAAACCAGAAGCCCGGTTTGCCGGGGAAGTCAACAATCACGACATCATCCCAGCCATCCTGATTCACGTCCATGCCGAGGTTCAGGAATGAGTTGCTGTACTCCTTGCGTGGGTCGAACGTGCGCGACGGGGCCATCTCATGGCGAGTCCAGTTGGGGGCTTCAAACCAATAGTAACCCGCCACGATATCCATCTTCCCGTCCTTATTGAGATCGGCCACGGCTACACCTTCCGAAATGAAATCGCGGGTAAGGATTGTTTTCTTAAAGTCATTGGAGGGTACGACCGGTTTTGCATCGGCTCGTGGCGTTGCATTTGCGGCCTGCTGCTGGCGTACTTTGAAGAGGGGGTTGTCCTGACTATAGGCGGTTGTCAGGCAAGTACAGAGCAGTAGGGCGCTGAAGTAGGTTGTTGTTCTCATGGTTGGTATCCGAGGGCTATGCCCCCGGTTAATCATAGTCAACCCTTACAGGGTTGTTACATAATCTGCTGTCAAGCGCAACCCTGTAGGGATTGACTGTGGTTAACCGGGGGCATAGCCCTCGGTGACTGGCCCTGGGTGACTACCCCCGGTGACTGACACCCAAATTCGGCTACTCGTGGTTGTGGTTTTCGTGCGAATGGTCCAGTTTGCCCACCCGGTCGTTTAGGTCCTTGAGCAGTTTTTTCGCGTCGTCTGTACCAATGGCCCCGATACGCTGGATGGTGTAGGGCAGGTGCTTTGGCATTTTCGATTTCTGCGCCAGTTCCAGCGCCCGTTTCATGTCAATGGTGGCTAAAGGTTCGGCAGCATACCATAAGAGCAATGGCAGATTGTGGTCGTCTTTATCGCCATCTTTTTGAACGAGCGCGTCTAACACGTCCCAGCGTTGAGCAGGCTCCAGCCGCAACATGGCCGACGTCAGGTACATCCGTACCAATGAGGAGTTGTCATTCTGCGCCACAGCCGCCAATCGTTTCAGCGTTTCCGGGGAAACGGTTTTGTTTTCGGCCAATAGCTGAATCGCCCAGCTTCTAACGTATTCGTTTTCGTTAGCCAGCAGATCGGTCAGTTCCTTTTCGGTGAGCCCCTTCGTTACGTGCAACGTCCAGAGGGCGCGGAGTTTACGGGTAACATCCGGGTTTTTAGCCAGTATTTCTTTGAGGGCTTTGTGTACCTTTTTGTTCGAGCCGCGCTCCTGCAAAATCGTGCGGGCCTGCCGAACATACCATTCGTTAGGATTTAGGTGATAATTAACCAATTCCTTATCCGACGCCTTTGCCAGATCGACCTGCACCCACTTGTCGTTTTCGTGGGTAATCTTGAAAATCCGGCCCATCGTTTTGTCGTGTACGTCGGGGTTTGAGCTATGGCACTGGTTTTTGTCGTACCAGTCGATGGCCCACACTGAACCGCTGGGATCGTATTTCATATTGAGCCACTGCGACCAGGAGTCGTTCATAGCCATAAAATCCGGTTTGTGCGTGACGACGTAGCCCGACCCAGACCGAACCGGGTGATCCTGATTCAACTTCGCTCCATTAATGTTATTCATGAAAATATCGTTGCGGTATTCCTGTGGCCAGCTATTGCCCAGATAAATCATGGCCCCGGCATGGGCGTGTCCACCGCCCGCCGACGCCGACCGAAAATTACCGGCATGAGGGCCGCGTTCGCCCAGCCAGTGTACGTGGTCGGCGTGGGTTTTAATGTCGTCGTAGGTGTACGGATTGAAATGCTTCCCGGCTTGCCGGAAGTAACGTCCGCCCTGAATCATGTGGTACATGTGCGGAATCACACAGGCCGTGATGAAAGCGTGGCCGTAGTCGTTGAAATCAATTCCCCAGGGGTTACTGGTGCCCTCGGCAAATACCTCGAACTGCTGTTTTGTCGGATGGTAACGCCAGACACCGGCATTGATTTTGGTCCGTTCCGAATCGGGAGCACCCGGCTTCCCAACGTTGGATTGCGTAAATACACCGTGGGTACCATACAGCCAGCCATCGGGTCCCCAGCGGAGGTTGTTCAGCACTTCGTGGGTGTCCTGTGTACCCCAGCCATCGAGCAGTTTTTGGGGCGGCCCGGCGGGTGTATCGGTTTTGGCATCTATTGGAATGAATAACAGATACGGGGCCGCACAAAGCCACACACCGCCCATCCCGATTTCAATACCGCTCACCAGGTTCAGGCCTTCGGCAAAGACTTTTTTCTTGTCTAAGGTGCCATCGCCGTTCGTGTCTTCCAGAATAAGAATACGGTCGCGGCCCTGCCCCTCCGGTGCCGGAACGGGATACGTGTGTCCTTCCACGACCCAAAGCCGACCGCGTGAATCGGTGGTGAAACTAATCGGTTTGACAACATCCGGTTCGGCAGCCGCCAGCGTGATTTTAAATCCTTTCGGCGGGGTCATCGCTTTGGCCGCTTCGATACCCGAAAGACCCGCATTGAGCACAGGGTCTAAGGGCGGCAGGATAATAATATCTTTTTGCTTTAGCTCATTCGGGAAATCAGGACGAGTCGCATAAAACCGAAAATCATCGAAATTGATGTGCGCCCATTTATCATTCGGGATATAAGGAATCTGCGAAATACCGGTTTCGTTATCGACAATCCGAATGAAAATCTCCTGATTCTGATAGGGTTGCAGATCAACAACGACGGGCTGGAGCGTGGCACGGCCCTGCCCGGTGATATGAAAAATGACGTTGTTTGTACTGGCCTGCACCAGTTCGACGCGGGTATCCTGCAACGCGCCCCCCGACACCCGGAAAGCCGCAAACGGCTGAGTAACGGTAAACGGTGCAGAGGTTAAAGTTCCGGTCTGTTTCGCATTGACGGTGCCGCCACTACTCAGGAAATATTTGCCCTCGAAACCAATGTGCATGTCTTTCTCATGAACCGGCGATGGGTCGTCCTGGGCAAAAACCGGGTTAGCAAACGCATCGCCGGTAGCGGTCCAGTCGTTCAGCGTACCGGTCTCGAAATCCAGGTTTAGGGGTCTTCCGTTCTTCATTGGCAGTTGTCCGGCAATCGTGGCAGTCCCGATAGCGCCTTCTACCACCTCGAAACTCCCAACCATACCAGCAGCGCGGTGGCCCGGAACCGAGCAGTAATACGTATCGCTTTTGTCGGCAACGAACGTAATGCTCGTGCGGCTTCCCTTTTCCTGAAGCGTTTTACTTTTGATGCCAAGTTTTTCTAAGGCGATATCGTGCGTCATCAACTCGCCGTTGGTGATCGTAATACGAACCCGGTCGCCTTTGTTGGCTTTTAAAGTCGGATTGCGGGCGCCGTCTTTCGCAAAGTAACCCAGCATAGTCGACTCCAGCGCATACTCTCGGTCGACTTTTTCAGTTTCCTGAGCGGGTTTAGTTTTGGGAGCCTGGCCCAGGCTGTTGGTACTGGAAAGTAAAGCAACGGCAAGAAATAAGGGGAGTAGTAGACGAAACTTGAACATGGGAATAGATTAGTTAAAGACTTATAGTTCGGATATGATCAGGTCTCTAAACTCAACCTGAGCAACACCACCGCTATGAATCTGCACGGCAATAACCCCTTTTTGCGGAATTTCAGGGTCTTTTTCGACATAATCACAGGTTTTAACGCCGTTGATGTACAACTCATGATGGTTGCCCTTACAGCGAATAATATAGCTGTTCCAGCCATCTGGTTTCAGGAGATGCTTCAGAACGCTCAAATCACCGCCCACTAATTTCTCCCGACGGTGTTCGTCGTACAAATCGCCCCAATAGCCGTTGCCAATGTCGGCCTGGTAGCCGATGATTTTAGTACCCTCAATAATCGAACGATACTGGATGCCACTATTGATCATGCCCGTCTTCGGATCGCCCGACAAGCGAAACAGGCACCGAAATTCAAAGTCACCGTATTCTTTCAGGGTATGCAGGTATGTGTTCTCCGGGATTTTTTTAAGGCCATCCCCGCTTCTGATCACGCTGTCCTTGACAAACCACCATGATGCCTGAGCCGGATCAACCGTTTTCCAGCCGGTTAGGGTTTTTCCGTCAAATAACGACACCGATTTTACAGATGATTGAGCAAAAACCGGCAAGCCACCCAAGGTTAGGCTAACTATTGAGAACACCAGAAACAGAGACCGGTTCAATCGGCATGTGTTCAAAAGGAAAGAATTCCAGTTTATTCGCATAGTGTCAATGACCTTGAACAGAGTTGGCTATAGTAAAAGCAGAAAGTACTAAAAAATATCCCCATTATTCGTAAAGACACGAGGCCGATTAATCTATTGGATAGGCTCGGTCTGGTTTTGATTAGCCCGCATCATAAACACACTAATGAGTAAGATGGCCGTGAACTAACCCAGGGCCTTATCCTAACTATTCTGCTTAAAATCAAGTTAGAACAACCAAATTTCGTAACTTCTCTACGACTAAATCAGGTGTTGGATGAGAACGGTCTGGAGGATAGTAGTGCTTGCTTTATGGATGGTCGGCAACAGTGCCTGGGCGCAACAAACCAGACCGGCAAACAGCCTGAGATCGGGTCTGAAAGGCGAGTATTTCGATGGGCCAAACTTTGAGCGGAGGGTAATGACCCGCACCGACGCACAGGTAAATTTCAACTGGAATTGGGAAGCGCCTGGCCCCGGCGTACCGCGCGAATATTTCTCGGTACGCTGGACCGGCAAGCTGTATGCACCAACGTCGGGAACGTACCGCTTCAGCGCAACCGTAGACGATGGCGTGCGGGTTTGGGTGAACGGCAAGAAAGTGATCGACGAGTGGCGTAAGCAGGACGACAGCAACTTCGTCGGCGAGATTTCACTCAATGGCAGGCAGTTTTACGACCTGCGAATCGAGTATTATAATGACTGGAAAGGAAGCATCATTTCGGTCTATTGGGAATCGCCGGAAGACCGGCGGCTGTTCAGTTTCACGTCGCCCCCTCAACAGGTTATTCCGGCCAAATACCTATTCAGCAAACCCGACCGGCCACTGCCGCCCGTTGTTGCTAAACGGGAGCCAATCCGTGCGTCTGTGTTGCCGCTCGCTACAACCCGTTCTATTCCAAAATCGACGCTTCCCAAACCAACCCTGCCTAAACTGACAACAACACCCGCCAGGCCTAAGCTTGCCCCCAGCGATACAGCAACAGCCATAGCTAATCAAAGGCCTACGTCATTCTCTGTTTCTCCACCCACCGACCAGGCGTTTACCAACCTCAAAACGGGCGATGCCATTGTGCTCCGGCACGTCGTGTTCGCCCAGAGTGAATACGCATTATTGCCGGAGTCTTTCGCCGAACTGAATAAATTAGTGCGGACCTTACAAGTCAATCCCACCCTCCGGGTCGAAATCGCCGGTCATACAGACAATGTGGGCGACAAACGGCTAAATCAGGCTTTGTCGGAATACCGCGCTAAAGTAGTGGCTACTTACCTAAGCCGACATGGCATTGCCGATAACCGTATTACGTTTAAAGGCTACGGCGGCTCCCGGCCAATTGCCGACAATACTACTGAGGTTCAACGGGCGCAGAACCGCCGGGTCGAGTTTGTTGTGAATGAGTAAGGATACTCTTTTTTACATTTATCGTTTTTATCAGCACCTTGCGGCTTTTCCATAGCTATGCTGATTACCCATGAAAACGATCACGCTCATTTTATTGCCTCTGCTGATAGGGATTCTTCCCCCAACAAACCAGCCTGATTTTTTCCGCAACTCGTTTGGAGACAATCCGCCCAGGGCGGCCAAAATCCTGACCGGAGCCGATCAGGTGTCCATTTATCTGCCTTATCTGAAAGGAAAACGTATCGGCATGGTGGTGAATCAAACGTCCATTATCGGCAGCCAACCCAGCGTCGACAGTCTGTTGAGTCTGGGGGTAAACATCGTCCGGGTTTTTGGCCCTGAACATGGATTCCGGGGCAACGCCAGCAACGGCACTGAAGTCGACGATGCCGTTGATACCAAAACCGGCATTCCGATTGTTTCGCTCTACGGCAAAAACCAAAAACCTTCCCAGAAACACTTAGCCGACATTGACCTGATGATTTTCGACATTCAGGATGTAGGGTGCCGCTTTTATACCTACATCAACACGCTTAACCACGTAATGGAAGCCTGCGCCGAACACAACAAAGAACTGATGATTTTAGACCGGCCAAACCCTAACGGCTTCATGGTGGATGGGCCAATTCTGGAAAATCATCTGCATTCCGGTATTGGTATGCACCCCATTCCCATTACGCACGGCTGCACCATCGCCGAATTTGCCCAGATGATTAATGGCGAAGGCTGGGGTGGATTACCGGGGAAAAACCTGTGTAAACTCAAGATCATTAAAATGGCTAACTATACGCACGATACGCCCTATACGTTGCCCGTAATGCCCTCTCCCAATCTGAATACGCAGCAATCCATTATGTTGTACCCGAGTATTTGCTGGTTTGAAGGTACAATCATTAGTCAGGGACGGGGATCCCACATGCCCTTCACCGTCCTGGGAGCGCCCGCGCTGAAAGGCATTTATTCGTTTTCATTTAAGCCTGTCAGTATCAAAGGCATGAGCGAAACACCTTTGCATCAGGATACCGACTGCTACGGGCTTGATTTACGAAATTACGACCCCAACCTATTCAGGAAAACCCGGCAGCTTAACCTGAAATGGCTGATGGATTTATACAAAGCCTATCCCGATAAAGCCCGGTTTTTCGATACGAGTTATAGCAACCAGATTGGAAATTTCAACTTCCGAAGTGGCAACGAATCCCTCAAAAAACAAATCATAGCGGGCAAATCCGAAAAAGAAATCCGCCAAAGCTGGGAGCCGGGCTTAGCAAAGTATAAACAAATGCGGAAGAAATATTTATTGTATCCATGACCAGCACCCTATATAAGCCAACCGTTTATTACCCGCCCGACCTACAAAAACTTCATGTACTTTCCTATCGACAATAATGCCCACCCCATCGGAAACCAAACCAACCCTTTCGGCTGTTCTCGTTTTATTGGGTAATTTTGCCAATATAGTATATCGGTGGGCTTTGAACCCACGCAGATCGCACAATGAGTAAACACGGACGAATTTTGGTCGCCATGAGTGGCGGCATTGACTCTTCGCTGGCAGCCGTCCTGCTGCATGAAGAAGGCTACGAGGTCATCGGCATGACCATGAAAACCTGGGATTATGCTTCCTCGGGCGGTACCAAAAAAGAAACCGGCTGTTGCAGCCTCGATAGCATCAACGACGCCCGCAACATTGCCGTTAACCTCGGTTTCCCGCATTATATCTTAGACATCCGCGAAGAGTTCGGCGATTATGTCATCGACCATTTCACGGGCGAATACCTCGAAGGTCGCACCCCTAATCCCTGTGTGCTGTGCAATACCCATATCAAATGGGATGCCCTGCTCCGCCGGGCCGACCGGCTCGACTGCGAGTCCATCGCGACCGGACACTACGCTCACATACGTAATGAAAACGGCAGGCACATTATCTCGAAGGGTATTGATAATCTGAAAGATCAATCTTACGTGTTATGGGGCGTGTCGCAGGAGAGCTTGAGCCGGACGAAGTTGCCGCTGGGGCATCTGCGAAAATCTGAAATCCGCGAGATGGCCAAAGAACGGGGCTTTATGGAGTTGGTCACTAAGTCAGAGTCTTACGAAATCTGTTTTGTGCCCGATAACGATTATCGGGGGTTTCTAAAACGGCGGATACCGGGTCTCGAAGCCGAAGTAGCCGGGGGTAATTTCGTGATGGAAGGCACGGGCAAGGTTCTGGGCAAGCACCAGGGCTACCCGTTTTACACCATCGGCCAGCGGAAAGGATTAGGCATGGCGTTTGGTCAACCGATGTTCGTGACTGAAATCAGGAAAGATACCAATGAAGTGGTGCTGGGTGTGGATAAAGATTTACTGCGCGATGGTATGATTGTGAGTAAGTTGAACCTGCAAAAATACGACCGCATCACAGGGTCGCTCGAAACCGTCACGAAAGTGCGCTACAAAGACCCGGGCACACCCGCTACCATTTCGCAAACCGGCGACGACAAAATCGAGGTGCTTTTCCAAGAAGGCGTGTCGGCCATTGCGCCGGGGCAGGCGGCTGTATTCTACGAAGGCGACGATGTAATAGGTGGTGGCTGGATTATGAAAAGTTTCCGCCAGAGCGACGCTCAAAACAGCCAGTTCATCGGCGCACATAGCTTATGAGTTAATTTATTACCCATAGAGCACACAGCGTTTTAAAAAATTCTCTGTGTCTCTGTGGGTAAATCGTTTTCTTTGTAAGCAGACTGTTCCAACAAAACCTCCATGAAAAAATACGTTGTACTCATAAGCCTCACGCTGATTTTTGCCGGTCAGGTAGTTGCCCAAACCCAGCAGCCCAGTGTGGCACCCAAAGGTCATCCGAACCCAAGCGGAGCAGGCTGGAAATCGTTGTTCGGAAGCGACCTCTCCGAAGCCGCCTTTCCGAAGGGCGTTTGGAGCATGGACGAAGGCATACTAACCGCCACTGCCGACAAAGCCATCTGGACGGCTGTTCCCTACGACGATTTTGTGCTCGACCTTTTCTTCAAAACTGCCGATGGTACTAACAGTGGCGTTGTTGTTCATGCCAGCGACACCACCAACTGGATTCCTAATTCGGTGGAGATTCAAATTGCCGACGACTACGCCCAAAAATGGGCCGATTCGCCCAAAAACTGGCAGTGCGGGGCTTTCTTCGGGCATCAGGCGCCCATCAAACAGCGCGTCGTTAAGAAACCCGACGAATGGAACCGCTACACGATTACCTGTCAGGGCAAGATGATCTACGTGGTACTGAACAACGAATTGGTTAACAGCATCGACCTATCGAAATTTACGTCGGCCAAAACAAATCCTGATGGTTCCGAAGTGCCTGCCTGGTTGAGTAAACCACCCGCCGAATTGCCGCTGCGCGGCTACATCGGCTTGCAGGGCAAACACGCCGGTGCGCCTATTTACTTTAGAAATCTGAAAATTAAAGCACTGTAGCGTGGGCTTCAGTCCGCGTAGCCGTAGGCTAAGTTGTCGTAAGAAATCTTTTGCCTATGGCTACGCGGGCTGAAGCCCACGCTACGAAATTCGATGCAAACCGATCCTCAAACCCGCCATAGTCGCACGCTGCCCGAACTGCGCTTCTCCCTTAACCTGCTGTATGTAGGTCGGTTACTGCTGGGCATGAAAGCCGGTTTGCCTTTAGCTGACGAGCGCATGGAAACTTTTGATGAACGTATTGAAACCGTGACCGACGAGTTGATTGCCACCGAACTTCTCCATGAAGCGGCTGTGCTGGCGGGCGATATTTTACCCGAAACACCAGCCACATACGATGCAGGTTAGTGCCTAATTTGCTTTCTTTGCTGCTTCATTTTGCTGTCGCACAGGAGCCGCAAGATTCGGACCGACGCTTCGGTTGCGGCTCTACATAAATCTTATGCCTGATACAACCATCCCGACTGCATCATTTGCCGCCCTCTTCGACATGGACGGCGTTTTGATAGATAATACTGATTTTCACGTTAACGCCTGGTTGCAATTCGCGCAGAAACACGGTCGCCCCCTCACGAAAGATCAATACATTGAAAACATCAATGGGCGTGTTTCTGCCGATGCAATGGCTTATGTGTTTCAACGTTCCATTTCACCCGGCGAGCTGATTGTGCTAACCGAAGAAAAGGAAGCTATTTACCGCGAACTGTACCGCCCACATCTCCAGCCTGCACCGGGGCTGCTGGATTTCCTGAATGCCTTAAAAGCCGATGGTGTCAAGCTGGCAGTCGGCACGTCGGCCCCAGAGAGCAATGTGCGATTCACGCTGGACGGCCTGCCGTTGCGACCCTATTTCGACGCCGTAGTCGATGCCAGCATGATTCACCGGGGCAAACCCGACCCCGAAATTTACCTCACAGCCGCCGAGCGTGTAGGCGTTACGCCCGCCCGATGCGTCGTATTTGAAGATGCCTTTGCGGGCATCGAAGCGGGCCTTCGAGCGGGCATGGCGGTGGTGGCGGTGGCCACTACGCACACCCGCGACGAACTCACCGACACCGGAGCCGCGCTAATTATAAATGACTTTACCGAAATAACCGTCGAGCAGGTTCAGTCTCTGGTTTCATAAATGGATTCAGCCACAAGCCGTATTTTTGTGGGATGGATATAAGGCAGCAAAGCCTCATCATTCATCATTCATCATTCATCATTCATCATTCATCATTCCAGACAAATGTCTTTCATTCCCGCCCGCGAGGGCTTTTTCTTTCCTGCCGAGTGGCATCCGCACGTAGCTACCTGGCTTAGCTGGCCGCATACTGAGGCTTCCTGGACCAAAGACCGTCAGGAACTGATGTTTCCGGCTTATATCGACTTCATCAAAGCCATTGCCGAAAGTGAGCCGGTGTGCATCAACGCGCATAACGAAACGGTCATACAGGCAGCAACACTGCGTCTGCTGGCGGCTGGGGTCGACATGAGCCGCGTCACCCTCCTGCCCCACCCCACCAATGATTCGTGGTGCCGCGATCATGGACCGGCCTTTCTCATCAATCCAGCGAAAAAAGAACGGATAATTGTCAACTGGGGCTACAACGCCTGGGGAGGCAAATATCCGCCCTACGACCGCGACGACCTGATTCCAATTGAGATCGCTCATTATCGAAATTTGGAATATGTTACGCCCGGCATCATCATGGAAGGGGGTTCGGTAGAGTTCAATGGAGCCGGAACGATACTGACCAGCCGGGCTTGTTTGCTGAATCAAAACCGGAATGCCCACCTGACACAGGGGAAAATCGAGCAATATCTGTGCGATTATTACGGCGTTCAGCAGGTGCTTTGGGTAGAAGAAGGCATCGTGGGCGACGACACCGACGGGCATATCGACGATACGGTTCGGTTCGTCAATGAAGACACCGTCGTGGCTGCTTATGAGCCAAATCCCAACGATGATAATTATCCCTTTTTGCAGGAAATTCATCATGAGTTGAAGCAAATGCGGCTCCTTAACGGCAAGCAACTTACCATTGTGGAACTACCCATGCCTGACCCGGTCGTGAGCGACGGTCTTCGGCTGCCCGCTTCCTACGCCAACTTCCTCATTACCAACGGAGCGGTTATTGTGCCTACCTTCCGGTGCGCGAAAGATCAGCCCGCTTTGGACATCATCGGGCAGTGTTTCCCCGACCGGAAAATCATCGGCATCGACTCCACCGATATTGTGTGGGGCCTCGGTAGTTTCCACTGCCTGAGCCAGCAGGAACCAGGTGTTTAATTGATGTAGGATATATGATGTAGGATGTATGTCACTAACGAGGAATACATCATATATCCTACATCATACATCCCAAAATCATGTACAACAACAAAACCTTCCGCTCTGTCACTAACACGCCTAACGGCGAAGTGAGTGGCGATACGCTTTTTCACTACCAGCAGCAAGGCCAGATTGTATGGGCCGAATATGGTGGAGGAGCCATCCTGAAAGGGTTTCTGATTGCCGTAGTGCAGCCCGATAACCGTTTGGACATGCGTTACGAGCACGTAAATACGCAGGGCGAATTAATGACTGGTCGCTGCCAGTCGACGCCCGAACATCTGCCCGACGGGCGAATCCGCCTGCATGAATGCTGGCAATGGACCAGTGGCGATGAATCATCGGGCGAGTCGATTGTTGAAGAAATACAGTAAGCAAAAAGATTCCAATACGTGTGAATAATCGCCCTCCAATCGAACTTCCAGCGCGATTAGCCCTGTTCCTCCGAGGTAGTAACTGGCAGACCGATACACTGGGCGAATCTACGGCGCAGACCTACCGGGTGGTCGGCAAAACAGAGAATTTTTATCTAAAAGTGTGTCCGGTTGAGCCGTCAAACGGTTTACAAGCCGAAGCCGACGCGCTGAACTGGTTGCGCCCCTATCTGCCCGCACCCGAAGTTGTCTATTTTGAACGCAGTAAGGGCATAGACTACCTGCTCATGCGTGAGGTAGCGGGGTTGCCTGCATCCGACGACCAGTGGAAACAGAATCCTCACCGATTGACCCAACTCCTGGCCGAAGCTACGCTGGCCATGCACCGGCTGCCCATCGACGCCTGTCCGTTTGATCAGCGTCTCGATGCAAAAATTCAGGCCGTGTCAGCAAATGTCCGGCTGGGTCTGGTTGACGAGGACGATTTCGATGAAGACATCATGGGCCAGGCACCCGAACATATTCTGGAACGGATAAAAACAGGACGACCATCGGTTGAGGATTTAGTGGTCACGCACGGCGATTTATGTCTGCCTAACGTACTTTTCCTGGATTGGCAATTTAGTGGTTTTATTGATGTAGGCGCGTTGGGCGTGAGCGACCGTTATCAGGATTTAGCTGTTTGCACCGGCTGCCTTGCCGACTATTTAGGAACCGACGAATATACTCCTGCCTTTTTCGCGGCTTACGGTTTAACCCACGTTGATCAAAACAAACTGCGCTACTATCGCCTTCTTAATGAACTACTCTAACCGCCATTTCATCCATAAGCGGGCCTCCTATGAAGTGTATAACCAATAAAATCCCGAAAATCAGTTTAATCCTGTTAATCCTGGTTCAGACACTGGCCTGCACCCGCCAACCCGCGCTCACCGCTGAACTGGTGCCCCGGTCGCTGAAAGCCCTCAATCTGGAAGAAACCCTGAGCCGACGCGACGAACTGATGATGGCGTACTCGCTGACCAGTTATGACGCGCAGAACAAGCCCGTAGCAGTGGTCAATGGCGGCTGGGGCGTAGAGCCTGTCCAAAAAGGCCAGCAGCTTGATCTACAAACAAGTACCCCGAACTCAGCCAAACCGATTAGCCTGGCGCTTCCACATAAGGGCCGGATTGTTGCGTCGCTGGTATTGATTGAGGTGGACGATTACAATACAGCCAAGCAAACCCTGGCGAAAATTCAGAAAATCCATAACCTTGTGGCCGTTCCGGCAGGGCTGCTGTTGACGGCTACCGAAGTACTGACGCCCCTGAAATACGTGTCGGCGGGATTGGTTGCGTCAGGCATCGGGCTGCAATTAGTTGACAAGCTCGACGACGATGATTTGCTGGGGCAAAGTAGTGTAACGCTGTACGAAGCCAATGTTCGCCAGAAAAAACAGCGGTTTGTAGAGGTACCGGCGGCCTTCTCCGGCAAAAACCTGAACGATTCATTTGACTACCAACTTCAGTACGACATTCTGCTTAAGTCGGTGAAAATCCGGCCCGGTCGCCAATAAGTGACCCTTTCAACCGTTAATTTTACTGGGACATTCCGTAAAATCAGCCCTGTTTATATCGAATGTTTCCGGGACGAAATTGGTTTTCTTTATCTAAACACCAGCCGGAAACCAATTACCATAAACTTTTTCTCAGACGCTATGCGCCATTTCACTGGCGGTTTTTTACTGGCTATTTTCGTATCAGCCTGTAAAACAGCCGCACCAGTTGTTCAGCAGACTCCTCCAAAACCAGTTATTCTGACGCTGGGCAATAAAGCCTTCACAACCGACGACTTTTTTCAGTCGTTCACTAAAAATCAGCTTTCGTCCGATTCAACCCAACGAACCGACGTGAAAGCGTATTTCGACCTATACACCAATCTTAAACTGAAAGTATTGGCGGCCGAATCGGAAGGGCGCGACACCACCGAAGCGTTTCGGGAGGAAATGAACACCTACCGGAAGCAACTGGCACAATCGTACCTGACCGACAAAGTGCTGGTGGAATCGTTGGCCGCCGAAGCCTACCAGCGGATGCAGGAAGAAGTCAACGCATCGCATATTCTGGTGCCGGTTTCCGAAGATGCCCCACCGACCGACACACTGGCCGCGTATCAAACAGCCCTGGCGCTTCGCCAACGCGCGCTGGCGGGCGACGATTTTGCTCAACTGGCCCGCGAAAACTCAAAGGACCCAACCACCGCGCAAAATGGTGGGAACCTGGGGTTTGTTACAGCGTTTAGTGTGGTCTATCCACTCGAAACAGCCATCTACACAACCCCCACCGGCGGCATTTCGCAGCCCGTGCGAACGCGCTATGGCTATCATTTGATTAAAGCCAACAGCCGTCGGTCAGGGCGGGGGCGGGTTCGCGTGGCGCATATACTGGTTCGGATGAGTCCGGGCGCCGACGAAGCGGGTCAGAAGGCCGCTCAGGAACGTATTGATGCCGCCTATGCCCGTTTGCAGCAAGGGGAGCCGTTCGAGACGGTGTGCCGTCAGGTATCGGACGATGCCACGTCGAAAGCCAACGGCGGTATGCTTCCCCTGTTTGAGCCAGGCCGTTGGGTGCCCGCCTTTGAAGATGCCGCCTTTAGCCTGACCAAACCCGGCGATTATTCGAAGCCGGTACACACCAACTACGGCTGGCACATCATCAAACTCATCGACCGGAAAGGGCTGGAATCGTTTGCTACCCTGGCACCATCCCTCCGGCAGCGCGTCACAACCGACAGCCGAGCCGATGTACTTCGACAGGCGACCATTCAGCGTTTGCAGAAAGACTACACGGTTCAGGAAGATAGAACTTTGCTCACCAATGCACTCGCCAAGGCCGACAGTAGTCTGTTTCGGGGGCAGTGGCGGTATACCGAACCCCTTGACCCAACGCTGCAAAATAAACCGCTGTTGACCATCGGAAAACCGGCCGGTACAGCCCGAGTCGTTTATACGGTAAATCAGTTTTTTGCGTATGTCCGGCAACGGCAGCAACCACAGCGAAACCCAGCGCTGGTAGCTGCCGGAAACACGCCGGGTGCGCCCGATCCCGCCCGGGGCAGCTCGCCAATGGTAGCCATGCACCGACTGTTCGACCGGTTTGTGGGCGATCAGTTAATAGCCATAGAAGAAGCGACCTTAGATAAAAAATCGCCGGAATTCCGGGCACTGTTGAATGAAATCCGTGATGGGGTTCTACTCTCTCAGGTGATGGAACAGAACGTCTGGGAGCGGTCTATGGTCGATTCGACGGGACAACGGCAGTATTTTGAGCAGCACAAAGACCAGTATCGGTTTCCCGAACGGGCCGCAGCGACCATTGTTATTGCCCAGAACGACAGCCTCCTCAAACAGGCCACAACTCTGCTTGGTGGCCGCCCTCCCTACTCACTTCGTCGGTCGGCGGCCCCGCTGACGTTCGCCAAAAACCAGACGACGCTTACGCCCAACCTGCGCGAAAGCCTGTTTGATGTGCTGGTCGTGATGAGCGCCAACCCGAACTATGTGATTGAGGTGAGTGGTTCGCACGATCCAACCGAACGCGATTCGGTATCGGCCGGGCGCATTCGGGCGGTGGTGAATTCGTTGCAGCAAAACGGCGTGGCGTTGAGTCGCATCATGGAACGGGATTTCCAGGGAACACGACCGGGTGCCGCCAAAGAGGCTCAGCGGAATGTATCGTTTACCTATTTCAGCAACGCCAAAGACGACATTGCCAAAGTAATCAACAGCAAAAATGGCCAGTCGGTCGGTTCGTCGGATACGCCAGCCGTCTCGATTACAAGCGGCTTATTTGCTCATGGCGACAACCCTTATCTCGACGCCATCAGCCAGTGGAAACCCGGCGTTAATACGCTGCACCGCGATAACAAAGCCATTTCTGTCCTGATTGACCGGATTGAACCAGCCCGAACGAAAACCTTTATTGAGGCTCGGGGTACCGTCATCAATGAATACCAGTCAACGCTGGAAAAGCAATGGCTGACCCAACTCCGGCAAACGTATCCGGTGAAGGTGAATGAAGAAGAGATTCGGAAATTAATGAAATGAAAAAAGGCGATAGTCAATCGTCAGTCGATAGTCGTCAGTCAGTAGTCGATAGGGGCTGACGCGAAAGCAATACGTGCGTCAGCCCCTATCGACTACTGACTGACGACTATCGACTGACGATTAACTATCGCCTTTTATTAAAAAAACTTAAAACACAGCCCGCTTGGTGTTCTGTGCGTATCTTTAGAACATGAAAAAAGTAATCAGTAGTGCGCTTATCGTTTTGACTGGCTGGTTCCTGACTACGCCGGGCTTTGGTCAGGGTCAGGCGGTTAGCCTGAATAAGATTATCGCCAAAGTCGATAACTATTATGTGCTTCGGTCCGATCTGGAAGAGTCCTATCAATCTTACGTTGGGCAGAACCAGACTCCTCCGCAAAAGTGCCAGTTGCTCGAAAGCCTCGTTATCAACAAAATGATGCTGGCCAAAGCCGAAATCGACTCGGTAGTGGTAGACGATAAACTGGTGGACGGTGAACTCGACTCCCGCATGCAATACATGGTGCAGCAGTTCGGTTCCGAAAAAAATATTGTGGAGGCCTACGGCAAGAGCTTAGAGATGCTCAAAAGTGAACTACGCACGCAGGTGAAAGACCAGAAGGTGGTTCAGAAAATGCAGCAGAAAATCACGACCGACGTGAAGGTGACCCCCCGCGACGTGCGTAAGTTTTTCGATGCTATCCCCAAAGACAGTTTGCCTTACATGCCCGCCGAAGTGGAAGTGGGGCAGATTGTGCGCTTCGCCAAACCTACCAAAGAACAGAAAGAAGTGCTTCGGCAGCGACTGCTCGACCTGAAAAAGCGCGTTGAAAATGGCGAAGATTTTGGCAAATTAGCTAAAGAAAACTCCGAAGATGTTGGTTCAGCACCCAATGGGGGCGACTTAGGTTTTGCCAAACGTGGCATGATGGTGGCCCCATTTGAAGGAGCCGCCCTGAAACTGAAACCGAATCAGATGTCAGATGTGGTTGAATCGGATTTTGGCCTGCACCTGATTCAACTCTTAGAAACGCGTGGGGCCGAATACCACGCCCGGCACATTCTGCTCCGGCCCGACTACAACCGCTTAGACCTGACCGGGCCAACGAAATACTTAGACAGTCTGCGGAATCTGATTCAAATTGACTCGCTGAAATTTGATAAAGCGGCTCACGACTATTCGGAGGATAAAAACACGGCTGATGCTGGTGGTTTACTTCGTGACGCTCAATCGGGCGGAAGTCGGCTGGCGATGGACGGCACGATGGAATACGCTTTATTTCAAATGCTGGACACGATGACGGTGGGTAAAATCTCGGCCCCATTGCCTTACCGTACAGAAGACGGAAAGAGCGCAGTGCGGTTATTGTATTTCAAAAGCAAGGTGGCTCCCCACACGGCTGACTACACCAAGGATTTCGAGAAGTTGCAAACCATCGTCCTGCAAAACAAAAAGAACCGAGCCATTGACGACTGGTTCCGAAAATCGGTTGCCGACGTGTATATCACCGTTGATCCCGAATTTCATGGCTGTCGAATTTTTGGCACCACCCAAAACAGTGCCGCCAGCACCGGCGGAAATTAATTTTGAATGCGCGAATGATAGAATGACTGAATGATTTTCGCGTCAGCTATTCTATCGTTCACTCATTCTATCATTCATAATTAATTTATATTCTTGTGCCTTACTCATCGGATGTTGCGGCTGCGGAAGCCCTTACTACCTCTTACCAGAAACTAAAAGCTGAAATCTCAAAGGTTGTTATTGGGCAGGATGAAACCGTTCGGCTCTTGCTGACGGCTATTTTCTGCCAGGGGCACTGCCTGTTAGTGGGGGTGCCGGGACTGGCAAAAACGCTGCTTATTCAGACCATTGCCGGGGCTTTAGACCTCGATTTCAACCGGATTCAGTTCACGCCCGACTTGATGCCTTCCGACATCCTCGGCTCCGAAACGCTCGATCAGGAGCGCAACTTCAAGTTCATTAAAGGGCCTGTTTTTGCCAACATCATTCTGGCCGACGAAATCAACCGGACACCGCCTAAAACGCAGTCGGCGCTGCTCGAAGCTATGCAGGAATATGCGGTTACCATTGCCGGGCAGAAGTACGGCTTAGGTCGGCCTTTTTTCGTGCTGGCTACCCAAAACCCGATTGAACAGGAAGGTACCTACCCCCTGCCGGAGGCCCAGTTGGACCGGTTCATGTTCAATATTTACTTGGATTACCCCTCCTACAAATCGGAGTTAGACATTGTAAAAAGCACAACGTCTGACCAGAAATATGATGTTCAGCGGGTAATTACGGGCGAAGAAATCCGGGAGTTTCAGCACTTGGTTCGCCGGGTGCCGGTGGTCGATAATGTGGTGGAATATGCCGTAACGCTGGTGCACAAAACCCGGCCTAATACAGAAATGGCTTCTGCCGATGCCAACCAGTATTTGGAATGGGGAGCCGGGCCGCGTGCCTCGCAGGCGCTGATTCTGGCGGCCAAATGCAATGCACTGCTGAACGGAAAATACTCGCCTGATATTGAAGATGTTAAAGCCGTAGCTATGCCCATTCTGCGCCACCGCGTCGTGCGGAACTTCAAGGCCGAAGCCGAAAGCATTTCAGTAGAGCAGTTGATAAAACGGATGATGTAAACTAAAGTCGACAGTCAATAGTCGTTCGTTGAGAGTGGCTGACGCGAAAGCAACACTCGCGCGTCAGCCACTCTCAACGAACGACTATTGACTGTCGACTTTAGTTTACATACTTCGCCCGAAGCATGGCCAGTTTTTCTGGCGTCAGTTCCATTTCCTGGGCTAAGAATTTGTCCATTGAGCCATATTGTTGGTCGATGGCTGCGAACGTATTTTGCAGATAGGCCGGATTAGCCGCCAGCATACTTTTTACGGTTTTTTCATCGGCTCCGTTGGCGACCATCCGTTCTACTGTTTGTTTGCTTGCCCCTTTCCAATATTCGTTCGTAGCGGCATAATCTTTTAGAATAATAGCCTGATCAACACCCAGCGCCGACAGGATCAGTGCAGCGCCAATGCCTGTGCGGTCTTTACCGGCGGTGCAGTGAAACAGCAACGCTTTATCGTTGTTCAGCGCCAGCAACTGGTCGAACATGGGTTTGTATTTGGCTTTCAGGTGATCGGTACGCCCGTAAAATGCCAGCATCATCGAATCGCGATTGGCCGGTTTGGCGCCCATGATAGCGGCTGTATTAGCCTTAACATTTTCACTACCGGCAGGCATGTTGTACCAGGTTGCCCCAGCAGGCATCCGGTCAGGATTGGTTTTGATTTCACTCGGACCGCGCAGGTCGCAGACCGTCGCAATATGGCGGTCTGCCAGTAGTTGCAAATCAGCGTCCGTTAGTTTACTGATATCCGCCGAGCGGTACAAATGCCCCCATTTCACATGGTGGCCGTCCTGTGTGGGGTATCCGCCGAGGTCGCGAAAATTGCTGGCACCTTCGAGCGCGACAGCCCGCTTTGTGTTATACACCAGCGTATCGGTTTCCTGCCCCAGAGCAGCACCCGAAACAAGAATAGCAGCAGCAAAAAATATTGTTTTCATAATTTATTGATTTATAGTAAGTTAATTTAAAATCCAATGCCAAACTGCAAGCCAATACCTGCAGAAGATGGAGCACTATTGCCGAACCGAACCGGAAGCGGTACGGCGATAAAATAACTGGTATGCTTATTCCTCTTCATTACCTGGCTCAACACCGCCGTAAAGCCATAGCGTCCCGATGTTTCAAAGGCCAGCCGCGCATTGATGGTGAAATAATGCGGAAACCGAAACATGACGCCTGGATGAAACAGCACGTTATTGACCCGACTGTTACCATTTTCGGCCCGGATAAAGGGCGTTATTTCAAAGCTGAACCCAATCCGATCACTTTTGAGAATGTTTACCCCCGTTGGGAAGCCAACAGTATAGGCCGATGAAAAATTAGTTGTTGTCTCGTCAGCCGTCATTGTCAGCAATGGGTGAACAACACTGAAATAGCCCACCACGCGCGGGTAAGGAGCCGGAGCCGGTTGAACGGGGGTTGTCTGAGCCAGGCTTACAAGTCCCAGGCCCCAGAAACTTATAATCAGCAACGTATCGTTTTTTCTCATTTGCCTTACAAAACCCGGAGGGCGTATGCCGCCATCATCTTATCGAAAATGGCCGTGTTCTCGTAAATGCCGATGAACGCTTCAGCCCCCGGCCCATACGCAAACACTGGAACCATTACGCCGGTATGGTCGCCGGTTGAAAATCTACTTTCTATTGTGTTCGCCTTACTGTCGCCGTTGGTAATGGTCAATCCACCGGTTTCGTGGTCGGCGGTAATAACGACCAGCGTATTCCCGTCCTTTTCGGCAAAATCCAGTACAGCTCCCACCGCTCTGTCGAAATCCAGCATCTCGCCCATCACATAATCCGTCTCGTTGGCATGACCGCCCCAGTCAATCTGTGAGCCTTCGATCATCAGGAAGAACCCTTTTCTGTTCTGACTCAGCAGTCGTAGTGCTGCCTGGGTTCCATTTACTAAAACATCACCCCGATTTTCGGTAATCCGACCGGGTTCCAGGTCAGCGGTAAATACAGCCAGTTTACCTGTTTTAAACTGATTCAGGTTGTCGGTCGAGTGGGCAATCTGGTAGCCTTTGGCCTGCAAATCGTCAACTAAGTTCCGGCCATCCTCCCGCTGCGTAAAGTGACGGCGCCCTCCGCCAACAAACACATCCACACTGCCGTTAAGCAGATCGGCCGCAATGTTTTCTACCTGTAGGCGCGAGGGCTGATGTGCGTAGAAACAGGCTGGGGTAGCATGCGTAATTGAGCAGGTTACGACGATGCCCGTCGCCAGACCATTCTGCTTCGCTATTTCCAGTATAGTCGGGTGGGCTATACCAGTAGCATCGACGCTGATGGAACCATTTCTGGCTTTTTTTCCAATGGCAAAGGCCGTAGCGCCTGCGCCCGAATCCGTTACGAACGCATCTGCCGACTGCGTTTTCTGAAAACCGATGGCCGTGCAGCGGGTCAGATTAAGTTTACCATTCGTAGCGGTCAACCCGGCAGAAATCTGGGCGGTGCCCATGCCATCGCCAACCATTAAAATGACATTGTCAGACATCTTTCCGGTAGGCATTTTTGGCGAAGCGGCTGGTAAAATCGGAGCCAGAGCAGTCATAAACAGAACAGATAATTTATGTATCGCTTCGAGTAAAGCCATCCGATGGCTTTCTTAAAACGTAGCAATCATTGACCATTCGGTAACGCAGGCGCATCAGGTCGTTCAAAAACCACCCGCCCGCTGATGATTGTTTTTACTACTTTAATGTTTTTAAGCTGGTTGACATCCGCCTGGGTTGGGTCGTCGGAGAGAATGGCCAGATCGGCTAACTTTCCGGCTTCGATGGTTCCTTTCTTCGTCTCTTCAAACGACGCAAAGGCTCCTCCATACGTCCAGAGCCGAATAGCGGCTTCGGGCGAAATGCGCTGATTTTCGCCAATCACAATCCCTTCGGCGCTACGCCGGGTGGCTAAACTTTGAATCCTCAACAACGGAATGGCAGCGCTAATAGGCGAGTCGGAATGCTGTGCGGATGGGATTCCCATCTCAATCACCGACCGGTTCGGGTGCATCATGCCAAAACGCTGTGCCCCAAAGGCCAGCATCTTGTCGCCATGTTCGTAGATGTATGAGTGTAAAACGACCATCACACTGTCGCGTTTGATGCGTTGCAGCAGTTCGTTGTTCGTTACACTGCAATGCTCAATTCGATGTCGGCGATTGGATAGCGGGCTGCTTTTCTGCGAAGCTTCAAAAGCAGTCAGAACCATCTCAATTTCGCGGTCGCCGTTGGAGTGACAGGCAATTTGCAACCCGTTTCGATGAATTTTCAGGAACAGACTATCGAGTTCAATCTGGCTGCGTTTGGGCGGAATGCCGTAATAATCTTTGTTGCCCGTTTGGGGATTAATCAGGTCATACGGTTCATTTAACCAGCAAGTGCGTCCGCTCAATGAGTTGCCATGAAAAACTTTTATACCACTGATTTTCAGGCTTTCAGTACCATAGCCCTGTTTAATACCCCGTCGAACAACTTCATCAAACTGATTCTCTGACATCAGCAGATTAATCCGCAGTGGCAAACCTGCAGCCTGTAGCTTTCGGTACAGAGCCAGTTTATCGAACGACGAACCCGCTTCGGTTATGCTCGTAATGCCGTTAGAGAGATAGGTGTCGAAACACTGGCGATAACCGGCCAGTGTTTCGGTTTCGGATGGTTCAACGCGCTTTAATTTTGCCGACCGCACTACCGATGCTGCCGACTCGCGACAAACGCCGTTGGGCATCCCAAGGCTGTCGCGGTCGAACGAGCCACCCGGCGGATCGGGTGTGGCGTTTGTAACACCGGCAGCTTCCAGCACGAAAGAGTTTACCGCCGAAATATGCCCGCTCGAATGGCGAATAATGACCGGATGCCGACGCGATACCTGGTCCAGTTCCCGGCGGGTCGGATGCCCCCCGAGTTTCGTGTCCTGATAGCCAAACCCCTGCACAGGAAATCCTTCAGGAGTCAGGTCGGCTTTGCGTTTCAGCAGGGCAATCAGTTCGGCCATTGTCTGTACAGAGTCTGGCCCTACATTAAGGTTGGCGCTGGGCGAAGTAAACGAATAGACTGGCGATGGATGGAGATGAGCATCGTTGAATCCCGGAACGACCGTGCGGCCTTTAAGGTCAATAACCTGCGTTTTTTTACCGACGAATTTCTGAATGGTTTGATTGGTGCCAACGGCCTGTATCTTTCCATTACGAACAGCAATGGCTTCAGCGCGGTCGCCGACATGAGCGATGGTTATAATATTGCCATTCCGTAGCACCAGATCAGCCGATTGCTGGCCCCAAGCGACCGACGCAGTCAGGAAAAGAAAAAGCAGTTTTTTCATCAATCGAAAACGGAGACGATCAAGGGCGCTTAGTTAAGGTATTTGGCTTGTAGTATGGCCCGTTTCTCTGGCGTCAGTTCCATTTCCTGAGCTAAGAATTTGTCCATCGAGCCGTATTTTTTGTCAATAGTGCCGAAAAACAGCTCCAGGTATTTCGGGCTGGCGATCATTTCTGTCATTTGGGCGCTGGTCATGCCATTCTGCTGACTAAACTGAGCCGTCTGGTCTCGCTTCAGATACACAGCCGTAGCCACATAATCTTTTAGAACAATCGCCTTGTCAACGCCCAACGCACTCAATACCAGCGCGGCTCCCATACCAGTGCGGTCTCTGCCTCCCGCACAGTGAAACAGCAACGCTTTATCGTTGTTCAGCGCCAGCAACTGATCGAACATGGGTTTGTATTTGGCCTTCATGTAGTCGGTGCGTTCGTAGAGGGCACTCATCATCGAATCGAGATTCATGGCCGCGTAGTTGGTGTTAACCCGGATGTTTTCACTGCCAGCAGGCAGGTTTAGGTAAGTTACATTAGTCGGAATCCGGTCAGGGCTATTTTTCACCTCGTCGGGGCCGCGCAGGTCGCAGTCAACGGAAATGTGACGGCTTTCGAGCGTTTTCAGGTCGGTATCCGTTAGTTTGCTGATATCGGCCGAGCGGTAAATATGACCCCACTTCACGATTTTTCCGCTGGCAGCCGGGTAACCGCCAAGGTCGCGAAAGTTGCTGCCTCCTTCGAGTGTAACGGCCCGACGAGCATTGTAAACGAGGGTATCTGTCGGCGTGTTCTGAGCAAACGACAGAACCGGGAACAGAAAGATAAGCGGGAGTATTTTCATTGGAATTGAATTAACATGTTTGTAACGCAACGTCACATAGTATTTTAACACTCAGTTAACCGGGTTAAAACACTATGTGACGTTGCGTAGAAAGCTTAAGCTACTTCAGCGCCCAGGTATCCATGTTCAGGTCGTCGGTTCCGTTGAACTGATTGGCAATAGCCTTTTTGTAGTTATCAGGGTTGAACGTGGCTTCATCGACCGGATACTGCCACCGGCGGGGTATTTTGCTGGCCGCGTTAAGGCCCGCGCCCGCCGACACAAACGCTTTGGGGAAGCCGGTTCTGCGCCAGTTGTAAAGAGCCTCCCAGCCTGAATTCTGGAAGAAGGCAATGTATTTCTGATTCAGAATCTGCTCCAGACCAGATGTATTATCGCCTTTATAGACCACGCCTGGATCGGCAAAAAATTTAGTCGTTGACAGCGTGGTGCTGCCCAGCGTTTCTCCTTTTAGATTGCCAATGGTATAAGGCTGGTTGTCTTTCACACCAAAGAAATCCAGCGAAGCCTGAATGCCCTGTTTGTAGTACGTTTCGGCTTTGGCAGTAGTAGCCCAGCCCCGATTCAGGCCCTCGGCAATGTTGAATTGCAGTTCGGGATAACCGATAATGATGTACGGCTCCGGGCCAACGAAGGACGTATAGTAGCGGTTATAATTGAAGAACGAGTATTTATCAGCCGATGCATTCTTGGCTAAGTCGTCGATACTCAGGGAGATATCGGCCCCGATATAAGCCGAAAAATCATCCACTTTTTTGCCTTTCGCCAGTTCAGCTTTGGCTGGCGTAGCGAAGATGAACGTGCGCGGGTCCTGTGTGGTCGTTGTCAGCGCAAGCAGTGGGCTACCCACGTTCTGGTAGTTGTTGTTTCCGTCTTTCGGCGTATGCGGATAGTTGTCGTAGTTGGCGTTGAACGTAAACACCATGTTGTCGGCGTTACTGGTCATGATGGGGTACTTGGTCGGATTCGCCAGCACATCGGCAAACTTCTGTTTAATACCCAGATCGGCGTTGTCATCCGCGCGTTTGCTTAGGCTAATCAGCACGCGTAGTTTGAATGTGTTCACCACTTTTTGCCACTTCGGCAGACTATTACCCAGCAGGATGTCGCCATCAATGTTAAACGTACCCGCGCTGTTTCCGGCAATAACGGCGGTCAGGTCGGTATTGGCATCTTCGAGCAGTTGCAGGCTTTGTTTATAGGCATCTTTCTGACTGTCGTATTTGGGCGTGAGGTTATCTAAGCCCTGCCCAGCTTCCGACACCGGAATATCGCCCACGCGCTGTGCCAGCCAGACGAAGATATAGGCCCGGAAAAACTTGGCCAATGCCGAATACCCGTTGGTTTTTGTGCCGAGGGTTTTCTGGGCCAGTTCGTCCATTTTATTCACGTTTTTCAGCGTGCCGTAGGGCGTAGCTGTCACCGTCCAGTCGTAGGAATTTTTTCCGCCATAATACAGGTTGTTGGAAACGATGTACTGATTCCAGCGCATCACCTGATCCCAGGGGCCTTCATAAACCCGCCCTGACCGGTTATCGACGTTGCCCGCGCCACTATAGATGTCATATGTAATCCGGCCCAGCAACAGCGAAGGCGGCACCACGTTATCTTCACTGGCTACGTTTGGGTTCGGCTCCAGCGAGTCGAAAGGTTTGCAGCTATCCAATACCAGCAGAACCGCAGCAAGCGCAATGATTTTAGAAAATATGGTTTTCATAGATTTAGTCGATAGTCGTCAGTCAATAGTCGATAGCGTTGGTTACTGACGACTATTGACTGACGACTGTGTTTAGAATGTCAGATTCAAATTCACCCCAAACCGGCGCAACGTCGATGACTGTAAACCGGGATTCCGCAGGGTGGAGTTGGTGGTGGGGCTATAGCCTTCGGGATACTGGTCGAGGTCGAAATCCTTACGCTGAGCAAAGTAGAGCAGGTTTCGGCCTACTACGGATACCGATGCCGCCCGGATAAAGCGCGGCAGCACCGTCGAAGGCACCGTGTAGCCGATAATCACTTCGCGCAGTTTGGCGTAGGTTTTGCTAACCATGTACGGCTCTTCGATACCGCTGTTGTAAACGCCCTGCGCGTATGACTGCGCCGTTACGGCTTTGGTGTTCGGCGTAAAGGTCAACTCGTTGAAGTTGCTGATATTACCAGCCGCATCGAATTTCAGCGGCCCAGAGGCCACCACACCCGGACCCACATAGGCTGGCGTTGGCGCTACGGTACCGTTATTTGTGCTTTGCCACTCCTTCAGGCGGGCCGCACCAAGGTCGCCCGTTACGAGGTCCTGCTGATTACCGGCGTTGATGGCGTAGGCATACACCTGATCGCGGATAACCCCCCCCACACGACCATCGAACTGGAAGCTGAAATTGACGTTTTTGTAGCTAAACCGGTTGTTCAAGGCCCACACGAAATCGGGGTTGGTGTAGCCCAGCAACTGCTTAGTGTTCGTGCCGGAGGGCCGCGTTTGTGGCTGGCCCGTTGCGGCATTGATGATGTTGCCGTTCGGGTCGCGCAGGAAGTTGTAGCTGTAATAACCGTCGAGCCGGTCGCCGATGGCAAACACGTGGTCGGGGCCACTCAGGAAGATGCTCGTTTCGTTGCCGTAAATTTCCTTCAGCTTCTCTTTATAAGTGGACCAGTTAGCCAGCACATCCCAGTTCAGACCGGAAGGGTTCTTCAGCACCGATCCCGTCAGGGCCACTTCCCAGCCATCGCGCTTGGTCACTAATCCGTTTACGTTTTCGTTATAGAATCCGGTCGAACTCGGAATGGGCAGGGGGAAAATCTGCGGACCATTCAGCGTCGTGAAATGCGTTACGTCTAATCCTAAGCGATTCCGCAGAAATTTTGCATCGAAGCCGAATTCATACGAACTTACGGTATAAGCTCTGAGGGTTTTGTTGGCCAGCGTTCCCGAATAGTTCGCCATGGGGGTGTTATTATACAGCCCGGTGGTGATGCCGTAGGTATTCTGGTTGGCATAGCTTGGCCCGTCATAGGAGGTCAGCAGGTCAGTGCCATAGCCCAGCAGGTCGGAAGTGCTGCTGCCCGTAGCAGCCCGATAAGCCGTACCGATTTCTGCCTGTGTTAGCCCACCCCGCACGTTGGCATACGACCCCCGCAGTTTAAAAAACGAGATTGCCTGAGGCAGATTCACGTAGTCGGATACAACGGTGCTCAGCGCTACCGATGGGTAGAAATAAGTGTTGTTTTCGCTGGGCAGAGTCGAGAGCTTATCGAATCGCCCGGTCAGGCCGAGGGTGACGAAGTTTTTATAGGTCAAATCGGTCGTTGCGTAAGCGCTCAATACCCGCATATCCGACCGGAAACTGTAGGCCCTTACCGGGTTCTTGGAGTTTGAAAACGCATATACTCCCGGCACAATCAGGAAATCGGTGGTGGCCCAGTTCGAGTTATACGTAAACGAACGCATATTGGCCCCCGCCGATGCGTTGATGTGCAAATTCTTCACCACATCCTTATTAAACGTCAGCAAAATATCGGTGTTATTTTCGAGCAGGTTCCGTCGGTCTTCGCGGTAGTCGCCCTGGCGTAAATCCGGTGTTTTATAGGTAATGGTCGAGTACGGCAGTTTCTCGGTGCGAAGCTGATTCCAGGTCGTTACCTGTGTTCGCAGGGCTACATTCAGGAAATCGTTGATTTTATAGCTCAGGCGCGTATAGCCGTAGATGTCTGTTTTGCGGTGTTCACGTGGCCACTCATAGGCCATAAAATACGGGTTATTTTCCCGGCCATATTCGGCATAATACTGCTGCACACCGGGCTTCCCCTGAGGACCTTTGTAGTAGTCGCGCATGTCGGCAATGTCCCAGCTACTGGAGCCATAGACCTGAAACGCATACACATACCCTTCCGGCCCGGAGCTATAATCGGGCACGTTGGGCGAGGCCTGCAAATTAAAATTAAGGCTTCCATCTAACCGCAGTTTATCGGTAAAATTAAAGCCTGAACTCAGGTTGAAATTGGTGATGTTGAGCCGCGAATTTGGGTAGATACCTTTCTGGTAATTATTGGAAACCGACATCCGCAGGTCATACTTCTCTCCGCTCGACGAAATCGAGACGTTGTTGGTCGAAATCACCCCCGTTTGCACAAACCGCTTGAAGTTATCCTTCCCAACGGCCAGCCAGGGTGTTCCCTGCCGGATACCCGTGGCCGGATCGACCGGGCTATTGTACTGTGGAATTAGCTGCCCCTCAAAGCGCGGTCCCCACAGGTTTGTCCGGCGGTATCCCCCATCTTCATCGTAGAGTTTGTTGCCGTAAGCATATTTGAAGTTGTTGCCGTAGCCATATTCACTCTGTCGCTCCGGCAGGGCCAGAAAGCCCGACTCAAACATGGTGCTGGAATTGAAATCGACGGCAAATTTGCGTTTATCTTTCGAGCCTTTTTTCGTCGTTACCAGAATGGCCCCGTTCTGCCCCCGGAAGCCGTAGAGCGCGGCTGCATTGGGGCCTTTCAGCACGGTATAGGTCTCAATATCGTCGGCCGATACGTTCCAGGTATCGGAGTTGATGGGTACGCCATCGACCACAAACAGGAGGTCGGAGTTGCCCCGAAGGAGTAGTTTGGGTTTCGAGAGCATCTCGGCCGACGGCCCCACCGTCAGGCCGGCAAACTTACCCGTCAGTGAGTTAATAGGGTTTGGCTCGCGGGCTTTTATGAGTTGGTCGCCCGCAATTTCCTGGGTCGTGTAGCCAATGGTGCGGGCTTCTTTCTTAATGCCCAGCGCGGTCACGATCACTTCATTCAACTGCGCCGTGTTTTCCAATAACGACACGTTAATAACCGACTGGTTGCCAACCGTTTTTACCTGTGAATCGAAGCCAATGTAGGAGTAGGTCAGGACTGTTTCAGCCGACGGCACATTCAGCGAATACTTTCCTTCGGCATCCGTCGTCGTACCAGACGTACTGCCTTTAATCACAATGCTCACACCCGGCAAGCCATTGCTTTTGGCATCGCTTACCGTACCGGTAATAACCCGGTTTTGGGCCTGAGCCACATGACCAATGCTTAGAATGACAACCAGTAGTAGCCAGTAATTCCATCGGAATCGTTCAGTGGCTTTGAGAGAGAACGACGTAAAAAAATGCTTCATAAATTTTGGAGGTTACGCAGCAGAATTGACTTGTGATAGGGAGCCGTAGAAGTACAATAATTGATATATATTGCTTAATAAATGCTCAGGCGTGGATAAGTCCATACCTTATTATCCTGCAAAAGTAAGCGGGTAGTTTTACCTGAGTAAGACCGAATTATTACGAATTAATTACACTTACGAATTATGATTAACAATAAGAAAATCAGTGATTTAACATTATTTTAATGGAGATTTCAAAATTAGTCTTATGGTATGCGTACAACGCTCTGCTCTCTGATTGGGCAGGCTTCAGGGAGCTACATTCTCTTCATGGGTAGTGTTTTTTCTAATGGCCGGTGGCGTATGTTGTTGCAACTTCAGGCTCCACTAAAACCAATCGCCCGGCACGAATCTGTACCGGGCGATTGGTTTTAGAGTAAGTAGGGGTACTTATGAATTAATTATCATTTCGGTTTTCCCGATTCGTTTTTCCGAGATAATCATCATCGCCCATGCCGGTCGCGTGGTCATCGACACCCGTTGGCTTTACATTCTCGGTCTCTTCGCCTACCAGAAAATCATCTTTTTCATTCGGCTGGTCGATGCCGGGGTCGGATTGTTCACGGTTTTCCATAACGCTGTAGTAACTTGTTTATGAAACAACCGGGCCATTACCGAATAGTTGCAGAAAGTTAGCCTTTCAACCGCCAGACTGGCCCAGTTGTTACACGTATGCCCACCCGCTGGCCCGCCCGAATTTCATCCTGGGTTGTAAACATCCGTAAGGTCACATAGCGGGAAACAATCACATCCAGTTCGTAATGACTGCCTTTGAAGAACACCGCCCGAACCGGCGCCAGCATACCCGACTCATCGAGTTGAATTTGCTCAGGCCGCAGGCAAATCAGTTCATCAGGGCTGTCCAATTCGGCGATTTGGTCGATTGATAACCCCAGCAAGGGCAGGTATTTCGCTTTAATGATGTTGACCGGTCCGGTCATCCGGGCGGCATAAGCCGTTATGGGATAGCGATAAACGTTCACCGGCGAATCGACCTGAATGAGCTTGCCATCACGCAGAATACCCAGCGTATCGGCAATGGACAGCGCATCGCTGGCATCGTGGGTTACAAACAGGCAGCCCGTGCGCTCATACCGGACCAAGTCGAAAAGCAAATCGCGGACAATCAATCGGTTAGGCAGGTCGAGGTGACTAAACGGTTCATCCAGCAGCAGGAAGGCGGGCTTGTCGGCAATGGCGCGGGCAATGGCCGTGCGCTGTTTTTCGCCCCCCGACACCTGGCGCGGAATCCGATGCTGCACGTCCGTTAGCCGACACAGTTTCAGGAGTTCATCCACCCGAAAATCACGGTAGCTCTTTTCAAAAAAGCGCAGGGCATAGGCAATATTTTCACGTACCGATACATTGGGCATCAGTTGGTATTCCTGATGCACCAGCCGGATATCATTATGCCCCGCTACCAGCACCTCCGACGGCCCCGGCACTCGCTCTCCGTTCAGTTGCACTTTCCCCGAATCAGCATCGGTTAATCCGGCCAGCAGATTGAGCAACGTACTTTTTCCTGATCCACTGGCCCCCACAAGGGCCATAATCCGGCCCGGTTCGAGAACGAGCGAAACGTTACGAACGGCAGGAACGTCGGCGTAGTGTTTGGTGAGTTTGGTGGCAGTGAGCAATCTGGAAGCAGCTTACTTTTGAGCCGACAATAACCAAAAAACAAACGACCGGAACAAGTGTCCCGGTCGTTCTATAGTTAGTTAACCCATATTATTTATTTTTCCGAATAAGCTGTTTCAGCCGAAGGTTTTCTTTTTCTAACCGGTTGATCCGGCGGTCGCTGTCCTTCTTCAACTGAATCATGTAAAGCGTCAGCTCTTCCACTTTCTCCAGTAGTTTGGCGTCCATTCTGGCCATGTCAACGCCTTCTGTTACAACCTCCTGAGCCGAAGGAACACCAGGCAGGTGCTTGTTTGCCTTAACAAAGGCTTCTACTTCTTTGAGTGGACGCAATTTGTAATCGCTGGCAAAGACATAGTCTGACCAGTCGGCTGAATTTTTAACGGCCACTTTCACCTTCTCAGTTAAAATTCCATCGGCTACATACAATTGGTAACCAGCGGGCATATTCAGCGAGCTTTTACCAATCACGACAGCACCACTTTTTGCCGTTTGGAGCGCACCCGTTTCTGTCGTCATCCAAAGTCCGTCAGCCGCTATACGGGCACCAGACGTATTATTCACTAAAATCACATTACCCGCATTATCCACCGATAGCACCTTGCTGGCCGTGGTAGAGGCTGTATTGGCGGAAGTTAAGTTTGTGAAGCGCAGCCCACTAACACCGCCCGTTCCCGACGTAATCTCTAACTTGGTCTGTGGCGAGGAGGTACCAATACCAACATTGGCGTTATTACCCAGCACAACTGCATTACTTATAGAAACTTTAGCATCAGCGCCTATTGCCGTAGCGTTTGACAAACTGGCAGCGTTGGCATCAGCCCGGAAACCAATGAATGTGTTCGTATTCCCAGTCGCATTGCCACGGCCCGATTCAAAGCCAACAGCTGTGTTGTTATCACCATTTACGTTCGTACCATTACCGGCGTTGGCACCTATATATATATTGAAGCTGCCATTGACGTTACTTCCACCTGTGTTATCGCCCAGGAAATAGTTACCACTGCCCGTTGTATTCGCTAAACCGGCGTTGGTACCGAGCATGTAGTTGCTGGAACCAGTTGTGTTGGCAGCACCCGTTTGCACACCAATGAACGTGTTAAACGTACCCGTTGTGTTATTCCGGCCTGCCCCGTAGCCGAAAAAGGTATTAGCCTGACCGGTAGTCTTTTGGCCTGCCTGATACCCAAAGAAACTATTCTGGGAAGCATTTGTGACCAGAGCACCTGCCTGTGAGCCATAAAACGTATTGAAAGACCCACCAGAAAGAACTTCCCCTGCCTGGTACCCGCCATACGTGTTATCGCTTCCGGTTATCAGCAGTTGCCCCAATATGTTAAACGGGATACCCAACTTCAAAATGGTATTTCGTTCGCCCCCGTTGGCGCTTGGCAGGGCCGTTGCTACAGGCGCATAGTTCGAAAGTAACTGTGCCGACGCACTGGCAGTGGTTAAAATCAGTAATAAAAGTGTTGCGGAAAGTAAACGATTGTTTTTCATACGATTAATTGGGAAAGAATTAGTTGTTCAAATGGATGTTGAGATATGTGGAAAGACTCACCACAAACACGTGAATCAGTGATTTTTCAGCAGTCGCTTAGTAACCACTCCCTGTTTAGTCCTCAGTGAATACAGATAGACTTTCTCCAGCAGCGATGGGTTGCTGTAGGTAATCTCATGCAATCCTGCCTCCTGCTGGGTGCCGTTTACCAACACATCAATGAGTTGCCCCTGTTCATTTAACACCGTCAATTTCACGGGAGATGACTCCATTAGCCTATACCGAATAATCGTTGATTCGACAAATGGATTCGGGTAAGCGGTCAGGGTTAACTTTTCGCTTTCCATTGCCGCAAGATTTTCACTGCATGAACAGGCCTTGACTTGAGCCGTAAAAACGGAGCCTTGCTCGGCTTTGAAACCCGGCAACAATGTTACCGATTTACCAGCCTGATAATCTGCTTGTGACTCATTAGCCACCAGATTTGTGGCCGTTAACGTTTCAATTGCCCTGGATTGTCGAGTCTCCCCTCGATTAATCCGCTCGGTTAACTGAAGCTTTAGGCCACAAGGACCCTCAGAATCAGCCCATCCGGGTAGGGCAGGTAACACAAATAGGCTACCTAATAGAACTACTTTCAACTTTTTCATAAACGTTTGTTTTGGTTTATGGCACTAACGTATCTCTTTTTTTATGAACTAATCAAAACGGTAGCTTTTATTTATTTTTCGGTATCATATTGTACTATTAGAATACATATTCATTAATTAATAGTAATTCATCAAAATAATGAACATAAAATATTTTCATATTGTATATATCGATACGTTATTTAATCTATAGTAATAGTCCAGTAAATAATTTTTTAACAATTATTCATGATAGCTATACTTTGAGAAGCTATCTGAGTTAGCAAAATAATCGCGTAACGACCATTCCGGCGGCCCGGCTAATGTTTACAGCTAATGCAATTTCCACTACTACGTTACGTAGCGACCCAACAAATGGTGGTGTCTGTTTTGTCGCTATACGCCGAAAATGTAATTCAAATAGCTTTTGAAGACGTAATTAAATGAGTTTTTCCGGTCATCAAAAAAGCGCCGTCTTGGGCGCTTTTTTGATGACCGGAAAAGTGGCCAGGTGGTCAGTTGATTTTTTAAAATATAAAATTCGTACTTAAAAACTGCGACCGGTGGTGGCTAACAATATCGTTCAGGATAGCTTTATTGGTACCCAAATCTTTAGTTGCCACCGCCGACCGAATGGAGAACGACCGCAGGGCATCTTCCACCGAGAGGGTTCCTTCGGCCGAATCTTTGCGGCCCGTAAACGGAAACGTATCCGGCCCGCGCTGGCACTGAGCATTGATATTTACGCGGCTCACTAAGTTCACCAATGGGTCGATGAGCTGGGCAATTTTGGTAGTGTCTGTACCGAAAATACTGGCCTGCATGCCGTGGTCGTCGGTAATCAGGTACTGAATAAATTCCTCCACATCATCATACACCACAACCGGAACTACTGGCCCAAACTGTTCCTCACGGTATAGGCGCATGCCGTCTTTAACCGGATAGACCACCGCCGGACGAAACAGAGAGGCTTCCGTTTCGCCCCCCCCTTCGTTCACAATCGACCCGCCCCCGGCCTGGGCATCGGCAATGATGTCAGTCAGGTACTGCGTTTTGGTGGGTTCGGGCAGGGGGGTAATCTGTACACCAGAATCCCAGGGCATGCCGGGTTTGAGTTTGCTGACTTCGGGCGAAAACCGTTTCAAAAATTCGTCAATAATAGAGCGATGTGCCCAGATGATCTTGATAGCCGTGCAACGCTGCCCGTTAAATGATAGCGATCCCAGCAGGCATTCTTTCACGGCCACGTCGAGGTCGGCGTCGGGCAGGATGATGGCCGCGTTTTTTGCATCGAGGCTCATGATAGACCGCAGCCGGTTCAGTTTGGGGTGCTGTCGCTGTAATTCGTCGGCTACCCGGCTGGAACCAATTAGCGTCAGCACGTTTACTTTGCCCGACTGCATAACGGGCGGAATCACATTGGCTCCACGCCCATAGAGCGAGTTCACCACACCCTTCGGAAAGCTGGTTCGGAAGGCTTCCAATAGCGGATAGTGAAGCAACGAACCATGCTTCGGCGTTTTAAACAGAATGGTATTACCCATCAGAATGGCCGGAATGAGCGTTGTGTACGTCTCGTTAAGCGGATAGTTGAATGGTCCCATCGCCAGCACGACGCCCAACGGCGACCGGCGAATCTGCCCAATGATACCTTCCTCTATTCGGAACCGCGATGAATTCCGATCCATGTTTTTGAGTGTGTCGATGGTATCATAAATGTAGGTTATCGTCCGGTCGAACTCTTTGGTGGCGTCGGCGAGGTTTTTGCCGATTTCCCACATAATCAGATTGACCACCAATTTCTTCTGTTCCAGCATCTTCCCCACAAACGTTTCCATGCAGGCAATGCGGTCGGCGACGGCCATTTGCGGCCATTCGCCCCGGCCATTATCGTAAGCGGCTACGGCGGCTTCGAGGGCTTCGAGGGCCTGCTGAGGGCCTGTCACGGGAAAACTGCCCACAAGCTGGCGTTGCAGTTTGCCATCGGCATCGGGTACGCATACCGGCGAATAGACTTCGGAAACGGGACCGTCCCACGGGCGCATCTCGCCATTGAGCAGATATTCGCGCTGGTGAATGGGTTCAATTTGATACGCAGCCGGAATCTGACTGTTGTCGGCCGGGAAAAGCTGAGCTAATTCTGGGTTATTCATGGAGGAAATCGGGTTGTATAAGAAACGGCGGCAAACGTCGCAATTTGACAATCGAAATCCAACTGGGCACCGACAAAATTGGCGGCTTTCTGACAATCCATTCTTAAAAATCAACCCGATAGAGCGTTTCCAACTGTCGCTCATTCAGGCGAGCAGGTAACCGACGAAACAGGCCGTTGCGTAATGAAATCAGTAGCGGATGGGAGATTTGTGCGATCTGCCCAATGCGCCACGACGTATTGGTAATGTAATGCGTCCGGGCCAGGCGACGTTGTTCATAGGCAAGAAACGCCTGTTCAGGTGCAGGACAGCGGGTGAGTTCATCGGCCAGCACAACGGCATCTTCAATCGCCCGGGTCGTTTTTATGCGTTTGCCGATTTTAGACAGTTGCATTCACGAGTGCCATTATCTGGAGTAACGCCACTCGTGAATGCAGACACTATTTAGTTCGTGTGACGCGGAAGAAACCTTCAATGCGGCCAGTGGTGCTCAACGCTTCGTTACCAGGGTAAATAATGCCCGCTTTCCTCAACTCAAACTTACCCGTGATCATCTCGCCTACTTTACCAAACTGCGAAACCGTGAAGGTCCCAGGGCTGGGATAAGGCGTCTTGCCTACCCGGTAATAATGCACATAGAGCAACGCTCCGCCCTGATCGGATAGCTGAAACTGAGGGCCAGCCTCACCCACTTGCCAGGCCTGACTGACCCCGCCAAGAAAACCATAATCTATCGCTTCCGGGCCATATCCTGGCGGGTTCAACTGCATAATCGTTACCCCAACGGGCTTCCCCTCGTCCATGCCCCCACCGGTCATCATAAGTAGTGGACCTTTGGGCGTACTCATGACCTGAGCGCCCATCGCCACTTTCGTATTGACCCACTTGCCGCCGTTGATGCGGTAGGTAATGCCTTCGTCGCCCACGTAGATGTTCGATACTAACCAAAGCTCTTTATACGGTTTCCCATCAATAACGGTCGGGCCATTCAGTTTAATCGTCACGGCTACCGGGTTGCGGGCGGGAGGTGTTGCCGGTGCGTAGTACAGCGCTTTCCACGCGGCTGGCACTAATCGGCCCGCTCCAATCAGCTTCCAACTGGTATAATCGACAGCCGTAGATGGCGATTCGTAAGGTTCCGGCACGTCCGTATCGTTGACGAGTGGAAGCACAAGTTCAGTAGCCAGCAGCCGTACTTCTAAGCCCAGGTCGTCTCCCGGCTTCACAAAACCTATTGAAGGCGCCAGAAAGGCCCGCTCTAACACCGCCCAATCGCTGAAGTGGGTTGTCTCAACGCTTACGGTGTGTGTCGTCGTATCGACTTTGCCTTTCGCGGCCAACCGCCACACGCCCTTGTCGCTCTGGTACGCTAAGGCGAGGGCTTCGGCTACTGTTCCGTCGAGGTTATCGGGGTCGTAGCGAACGCTGATCGTCACGGGCTTCTTAAACGTCGTGCCGTGCGGAGAAAGCCGGAAGCCGTTACCCAGACTCTGCGGGCCGGTGCTTGTAATGGGCTGAATGCTGAATGTTTGGCTGGCTTCGACGGCCCCGGCCGGTACGCTGATGGTCAGACGTTCGTCGGGGGAGATAAGCGTTCCTCCCGACGGGCCGATGGTTGTGGTAGCGGCCTGGCCCAATATCGTACCAACGGGACAAACCTTGCCAGGGCGCGTCTGCGGTTGTTCGGCCACAGGGCCGTCGGTTGATTGAGTGGGCGTTACCAAATCAATTTCTTTTTTACAGGAGATTGATAAGGTAGTAAGCACGAGGCCAAAGAGAAAAGCATAGACCTTATTCATGATTTGTTCGTAGTTGTTGTTTAGTGGGTCAAAGGTGGGCTGGCCCCTGCCTTAGTGAAAGCGCAGAATCCACGAAACGGAAAAAGCTGCCTATGAAGCAGCTTTAAACCCCTGCGCGACTGAACGTTGGGGAGATCACCAAAAGAACGCTTGGCTACGGGCACAAACCTTGTATTTTTACAGCCCTCTATTCAATCAGTAATCGTGGCACAAAAGTCATACGCTCCTCCTCAACGCGCTAAACCTAATGATAAGTGGTTCCGAATCATCGGTGTCCCGGTGGCCGTCCTGCCCTTTGTTTACTTCTACGTGCGCGAGTACGGCTTTAGCTGGCCGCTGGTTTTGCTGACGTTTAGCTGGGGAGTAATCTCGACCGGCCTGACCTGGGAACTGCTCCGCTATTGGGTATTTCAGGCGCGGTCCAACTACATGCAGATCGACCAGACCGGTTGGCGGGTGCTGCTGACCTTTGTTGGGTATGCCGTGCTGTGCTCTCTGATTCAGCCCGTTGAGACCTGGACGCTGAGCCAGATTGACCCAACGGGCCTGATTGCTGAACCCAACTCCCGCGTCTATGTAACGCACATCATCATGGCGATTTCGTTTGCGTTTATTGTGGGAGGTATTTACGAAGTCATCTATTATCTGCAACTATATAGTCTGGCCCTAACCGATGCCGAACAGCTCAAGAAAGCAAAGATGCAGACGGAATTAGATGCGCTGCGTCAGCAGGTTAATCCGCATTTTCTTTTCAATAGCCTTAACTCACTCACTGCCCTGATTAGCGAAGACCCCAAAAAAGCCGAAGCCTTTTCGGAGGAACTCAGTTCGGTCTATCGGTACCTGCTCCGCAGTAACGATACGCCATTAGTCTCTCTGGCCAGCGAACTGGACTTTGTGCAATCGTATTACCACTTGCTGAAAACCCGTCATGGCGATGCGCTCACGTTGGTGACGCAGATTCAACCCGGCGCGGAATCCCGTCAGTTACCCCCCCTAACCTTACAACTGCTGATTGAGAATGCCGTTAAGCACAACGTCATTTTGCCCGAACAGCCCTTAACGATTACGCTCACGACCGACTCTCATCAGCGCCTGATCGTGAGCAACAATCTCCAGCGTAAACCCAGCCGGGCCATGAGTAATGGAGTGGGCCTTAGCAATATACTGACCAAATACCAGATGATGGGCCAGCCCGCCCCAATCATCGCCGACGACGGGCGGGCGTTTTCCGTCACGCTGCCGTTAGTCTAAACATTAGTTGGTTAGGTGATCACTATTTACTTCTGCGCCAGTTGTAGTTCGGCAGTCTTGCGGGCAATGTCGTTTTTAATTTTGGGTACTGTTTTCAGGTACTCATAGATAGCCCCCACCTCGCGCTCCGACAGCGCCAGTTTCGGACTCATGGGGTATCGCAGGATGCTGCCATCGGGCCGAACGCCCAGCCGAACCGCCCGGATGAACTGCTCTTTGGTGTATCGGCGGGCAATACCCGTTTCCTCATCGAAAGTCAGATTGGGGGTAACGATGGGCTTGCCCTGTTCATCTTTCAACTCAATGCCTCCTCCATAATACCCCTCCGATTTGGGCGGATCGATTTTGTCCTGCTTAATCATATCGCCGGAGTGACAGGCGAAACAATCGCCAAATCCATCGGCGGTATATTTACCCAGCGCAATCAGGTTATTCGTGTCGGGCCGGGCAATAAGCGATTGCGGATAGGCTTCGGGCTTCATAACTGTGTGGGTCAGCAGCTTTGAAAACAGGGAAAGCTCTGTTGACTGCGGTTCGACCTTCGAAGCCTGCACCGGAAACCGGTCTGAGCGCAGCCACGCCACAACGGATTTCAGGTCTTCGTCGGCCAGGTTGGGGTATTGTGGCATAACGGGTGCATAAGAGCCATCTTTCCGAACGCCCGTGCGAAGGAAATAAATCAGTTCGCCATCGGTCCAGTTGCCGATGCCCTTTTCCTTATCCTGGGTGATGTTTTTGGTATAGATTTGACCAAACATTTCGGGAACGTCGGTCATGTGCTTGCCCGTTAGGCGCCCTTCCCGGTTGCCATGACATTCCATACACTGGATGTTAGCAATCACTTCGCCCCGTGCCACGCGGGCGGGCGTAACCTCAACAGAAATTTCGGGGATGGCGGGTGGGTCGTAGGTCGGTACGCCCGTAAGGGCTACATACACGACGAATCCGGCAATGAGCAGCACAAGGCCGCATAAAACAAGGCCGAAGCCTTTTAGCACTTTCTTCATGGCAAATTTTGGTTAAATGAGGTTGTTCTGTTCTTCGGCCATGAAGTTGGCGGCTCAGACTGGTTTGGGGAGGGACAAACCAGATGAACCGGAAAAAGTTGGGCATGAAACGGTAGTGCAGGGCTGTTGAGGTGAGGCACCACAGTTCCGCCAACAATGAAGGATAATACGTAAATTGAGTAACCATTTCAACATAAGCACCTTAAAAAGAAATGCTATGCAATACTCTATTTTTACGCACGGAACGGCTGTTGAGGCCGAAGACCTTTCTGCTCTTGCAGGCTATGACAAAGTTGGATGGGGAACCCGGATCTTTTTAAAAGAACCGCTTTTAAGTACAGTTGGCAAAGAACCTGTTGATGTTAGAGATGAGTTTGGTCCGGGAAGTTGGTTTCATATTCCACTGACGTCCACGTTAACGACCTTTGGGGTGTTTAATCCTTTTTTGGTTAGCGTTACCCTGTTGATAGAAACACAACACTGTCGTATAACGGACGTACATGTTTACGATGGAGCCGAGATCGTTCAGGAGTTTGGCGGCACAAAAGGAGAATTTTTATACTCAAGAAATAGTGGTGACATAAACCCAAATAGACCGCTGGCAATACCGGAAAAATTTGAGAATACGTTTACACTGGATCGGCCACATAAAGTCTTTTCAGCCATTGGAATCTCATTTTTTGCAAGGGCTTACAATAAAGATTATAACGAGCATGGATTTGCGCGTACAGGCCGCTATCCTCAGGCCATACTAACCGTTTCGGGGGCTGGTGCTCAGTACAGGGTAGCAGATCGTATTCAAGTACCCTGGTCTGACAGAATATCAAACGTTTTCAGTGCTATAGCAGGCTTATTTAGACGTTAGAATAAGGTGTTACTAACTGGTGTTACGCCCTACCCCCACCGGGTTAAAACCCGGCGAGCGAAAGTCCTGTATAGTTATCAGCTATAATTTATTTATTGTTTCGGTAGTATTTCGGTGAAATTAAAAACCCCTGTAAGAGACTGAAAAACAGAAACTTATCAGGGGTTAATGTACCGGGAGCCGGACTCGAACCGGCATGTCCTTGCAGACAATGGTGTTTGAGACCATCGCGTCTACCGATTCCGCCATCCCGGCGACAGAATCGTTCGCCGTTACCGACGATGCGTTTGTCAAACGTGGGTGCAAAAGTAGCCTTTCGGCACGGCTTATGCAAAAAAAGTTTATAGTTTGTCGTTTGTGCCGGGCCGCCGTTGCGGTCAGCCAACGACAAACCGCGCCGTCGGCCTGGTACAAACTACGAACCTCAAATCTAAAAGTTCGCCTAAACGCTTAGCTTTGTGTAATTTCGTTTGTGTCATGTCTGCCAGCCACTCAACAAATTCCTCATCGCCTTCTCTCTCGCTGCTTACAGCTCTGCTTGATAACTCGCCAAATGGTGTAATCGCCTACGAAGGCGTACGGAATGCCGCCGGGGCAATTATCGACTATCGAACCATCTACTTCAATCCGCAGGTATTGGCCATTACCGGCCACTCAGCCGAACAGATGACTACTCAATCGCTCTTTGAGCGGGCACCTTACATGCGGGAACATGCCGACGACCTGCGCCGGGTGGTTGACGAGCAGATACCCTACGAAGTTGATGAATTGATGCCCACCAAAAACCGTTGGTTTGTTTTCGAAAATCGGCCGCTGCCCAATGGTTTCTTTACGACCTTCCGGGATATTGACGATACGAAACGCTCCCAGCAGGAGCTTGTTCGACAACAACAGTTACTTCAGCAACAGAACGATTTAGTAGAGGGCGTTTTGAGTGCATCAGGTAACGGGGTTATTGTGTACAAAGCCGTTTGCGATGACGCAAATAATCTGCTTGATTTTCGGGTTGTTCTGGCCAATGATGCCTCGCTGCGTTTTTCGGGTACCCCCCGCCATGAAGTCATTAATGGTCTGCTGACAGATATATACCCCGACACCAAGCGCTTAGGCATGTGGCATCAGTATGAAGCGGTCTATAAAACAGGACAGACTTTTCAGGGCAGGCACTATTATCCGGGTATAGCCAGGTGGTTCGACATAACGATTACGAAACTGAATGATGGACTGGTCGCTACATTTAACGACATCAGCCAGCTTTATTCAGCAACACAGCAGCTTGAAGAACAGGCCCGGCTTTTCGATGGTGTATTGATGAATATGACTAACGGACTGACCGTGCTGGAGGCTATGCGCGACGAAGCAGGGCAGATCGTTGACGTGCGGTATGTGCGGGCCAGCCAGTCGGTCCTGAGCGACACCGGGCTGACGGCTTCACAGATAATTGGTCAGCCGATTCTTACGTTATTTCCGGGCGTTAAGCAAACTGCTTACTGGACGGCCTATCTTAACGCTTTCGAGACCGGCGAACCTCAGCATTTTGACGTTCATTACACCTATGATGGCTTAGATAATTATACTGACAACTGGGTGACCCGGCTCGATGAGAACCGGATTATTTCGATTTATTCCTTAGTCAACGAACAGAAGCAGGCCGAAGCACGGGTAAAACAACAGGCTAATTTGCTACAAACCGTATTGGATAGCAGCCAGATACCCATTGCTCTGTTCAAAGCCATCCGTGATTCGGCTGGTCAGATTATTGATTTTCAATACCTGCTCCAGAACGATACAAACGCCCGGCTGGTTGGCCTTTCCAGTGCCGACGATACCTCGAAAACCATGCTGGAAGTGCTGCCTAATCTCAAAACGGCGGGTATTTTCGATCAATATGTCGCCGTTGTCGAAACCGGTCAATCGCAGCGAATTGAGCAACAGTTCAGCGATGGCGTAGTCGATGGCTGGTTCGCTATGTCGGTGGTTAAGCAGGAAGACGGAATTGTGGTGGCTGTCAATGACCAGACGCTATTGCATCAGACCCTGCAACGAACCGAGCAGTTGGTGAGCGACCTGAAACACTCAAACCGCAACTTAGAGCAGTTTGCCTACATTGCCAGTCACGATATGCAGGAGCCCTTGCGTAAGATTCAGTCGTTCGGCAGTCTACTCCTCGAACACTATAGCGAGGCCCTACCCGAAGAAGGACAGACGATGCTTCGGCGAATGCAGTCGGCAGCCGGGCGGATGAGTCAGTTGATCCGCGATCTGCTGGCTTATTCGCACTTGTCCATCGAGCACGCGCCTGCTGTAGCTGTCAGCTTACAGCGCATTCTTCTCGAAATCCAGAGCGATCTGGAGTTAGCCATTCAGGAAAAACATGCCCGTATCCTCGTCAGCGACGGATCGGGGAGCGGTTTACCCGTATTGACAGGAAACCCGACTCAATTACGACAATTATTCCAGAATCTATTGAGCAATGCGCTGAAATTTGCGCGCCCCAACACGGTTCCCAAAGTATCCATACGCGCTTACCCCATCCTGCCCGACGCCGTTCCCGATACGGTGCCTAACCGCCTGAAACGCTCCTGGGTGGCTATTGACGTTACTGACAACGGCATCGGATTCGATGAGAAATACGGCGAGCAGATTTTCCAGCTATTTGAGCGGCTGCACGGTCGCAACGAATACAGCGGTACGGGCATTGGGCTGGCAGTTTGCCGAAAAGTAGCCGAAAATCATGGCGGCACCATCACCGTCCGCAGTCAGCCCGGCCAGGGCACAACATTTACGGTGTATCTGCCAAAATAGTCAGTCAGTGGCTGAGTCGGTGAGTTGGTCAGTGGCTGACGCGAAAGCAACTCGTGCGTCAGCCAC
>JAESFU010000205.1_pt1 | contig 68431 bp, 47 predicted proteins | sample 9269461 | NCBI WGS metagenome assembly JAESFU01 (sample SAMN14502556, study PRJNA617107) | algae metagenome | isolation source: Stenomitos rutilans HA7619-LM2 and co-occurring heterotrophs from cave walls | place: USA: Waikapalae cave, Hawaii | collected 2009-07-28
TTCCGTCAGGACCAGCGTGCCGCGTTCCACGAAGACCCACCGTGCAAGCTCGAGCTTCGGCGGACGCATCGGCGCACCCGATCGCGTTGTCTTCACTTCACGAACCTTGATGCCCTCTTCCCACCGAAACCGCCCTGCGATCATCAGATGCACAACTGCAAACAGCTCATCGTCAAATTCGAGCACAATCCGCTTACCGAGCCTCGTGACGGCCCTGACCGCCTTCCCTTCGAGTGCTTCTACCTGAGGCTCAAACGTCCGCAACAGGAACGGGCTGAAGACACGAAGCCGCTCCAGCCTCGCACCGATGAGCCGCGGCCGGAGGAGATCGACATACAGGAGAATGTCTGGAAGTTCAGGCATGGGCATGACTTCATTGCCAGGGAGACACGATGCAGGACTATCCTAACGCACTATCCGCGAACATGGTTACGGTGTGTACTGCTGGCGTGCCTTGTGCCATCTAGAACCGCGAAGATTACCGCCATAACCACCTGCAAAGCCACGATCGGCAAGTGCGGGATGAAGTTGCTAGGATTTTCCGATCGAGGGAGGCCTTGTAGCTCAACGGTTAGAGCAGGCGACTCATAATCGCTTGGTTCCCGGTTCGAATCCGGGCGGGGCCATTTGCTCAGCAAGTTTGCGTGCAGATGATGTGGTCCATGCGTACCCAATTGGTCGCTACGTGACAATCCGCTTCTTGTCGTGAACGAAAGCAGCCCGGCGCGAGCCGGGCTGCTTCGAATCTCAAGTGATCAGTCACTCCACTTCAGCAACCTGCTTCGAACGCGAGCACAAACGCAGTGAAGTCGTCGGTATCGACAAAGCCCGAGCCGTCGTAGTCTGAAGGCGCGAGCACGGTGATCTCTGCAGGCTCGGTCGGCATCGCAGGCTCTGGCCGCGCTGGGCATACATCAAGAACGTGACCAAGTCGTGCAGGACATGGCACGCGAAGCAGAAGCAAGCCAGTCTGATCCAGTCACTTCTACATCAGCCATCGAGTGGGCGCAGGCCCGGAGCAGTGGATCGAAATAACTGCCCGCCGCCAGAAGTGCTCTTGCATCTCATGTCAGTGAGCCCTGCACACAGGCCCGAAGCGCTGGCTCGATTTCTTCATCCATGCTCCGAACAGAGCCCGGATGGTCACCCGCAATCACCGCCCGCTGGTCACGCATCAAGACGCCCCTTCTTCAGGATTTCTCACTGAAATCCCTCCAGCAGAAGGCATCCTGCAGCACACGCCGCCCAGCACGACCGTGCACATCCATCGCTTCATTACGTAACACCCGCGCTCCTGAGCATTTGCGATAGCTCAAGGCGTATATGTACGATACTCCCGGGTACCCTGCCGTGACCGTGCACCGGAACGATCGTGATGGACCAGCGGACCAACGTCACACAGCTTCTTGATCGCCTGCGGAAGGATCCTTCCGTAGCGAGCGAACTCCTGCCTGCGGTATACCAGGAACTCCGCGCCATGGCCGCGAGCTTCATGGCCGGCCGCGGCGGTCACACGCTCCAGCCCACCGCGATCGTTCACGAAGCGTACATGAAGCTGGTCCACAACCCCGATAACCGGTGGGAATCACGGGACCACTTCTTCAGCGTCGCGGCCAAGGCCATGCGGCAGGTCCTTGCAGACCATGCACGCTCATCGGGTCGCCTCAAGCGCGGCGGCGCGGTGCACCACGAGGGCGGCACCGCAGCAGAAGAGACACCTGCTCCGCTCCAGGTCGATTACGCAGAACTCGATGAAGCCCTCCACCGCCTCGCGGAGCTCAACCCGCGACACGCACAGGTCGTGGAGCTTCGCTTCTTTGCAGGACTTTCGGTCGAAGACTGCGCACGCTTCCTCCAGGTCTCTCCACGAACGATCGAGCAGGACTGGAAAATGGCCCGTGCATTTCTTCGCCAGGTCCTTCGCGACGGCACAGTGACCTGACGCTTCCAACGCTGATTCGCAGCCACTTCCAGACTTGCATCATGAACATCTCCCCAGATCGCTACCGCCTTATCTCCACGGTCTTTCAGGAAGCGCAGGAAAAACCTCTGCAGGATCGCGACGCATTCATCCGCACGCGGTGCAGCGGCGACACCGAGCTTGAGTCACAGGTCCGCTCGCTCCTTCTCCACGATGACTCGATCGCGGACGCGTTCAGCGAAGATCACCTCGGCGCCGCGATGGAGGACTTCGCTGCAGTCGATGCAAGTAACCAGATGCCCGAGCAGATCGGCTCCTATCGCGTCATCCGGCTGATCGGCCAGGGCGGGATGGGGCAGGTGTATGAGGCGGAGCAGGAGAACCCGCGGCGCAAGGTCGCGATCAAGGTCATTCGCCCCGAGCTTGAATCATCCTCGATCGCTCGTCGTTTCGCGCTCGAAGTCCAGATTCTTGGCACGCTCCATCATCCCGCGATTGCGCTCGTGCACGAGGCGGGAACGTATCTCCAGTCCGGCAAGCGGCGGTCGTTCTTCGCGATGGAGTTCATCGAGGGCACCCCGCTCCTTGCCTACGTAGGGCAGGCAAAGCTTTCGTCGCGCCAGCGGCTGGCACTCCTCGCGGTGATCTCAGACGGCGTCGCACATGCACACATGCACGGCGTGGTTCATCGCGACCTCAAGCCGTCGAACATCCTGGTCGACACGAAGGGTGGCCCGAAGATTCTTGATTTCGGTGTTGCACGACTCCTCAACACCGACACGACGCAGCACACGCTGACAGGCCAGGTCGTAGGCACCGTCGCCTACATGAGCCCCGAGCAGCTCGCGGGTGGTTCATCGCTCGACTTCCGCGCGGACGTCTTTGCGCTGGGCGTCATTGGCTATCAGCTCCTGACCGGCCGACTCCCGGTCGAAATTTCCGACCTCCCGCTCGCGGAAGCTGCACGAAGAATCACAGAGCGTGACCCCGCGCCGCTCAGCACCATCAGCCGTGAATTGCGCGGCGACGTCGAAGCGATCATCGGCAAGTGCCTTGAGAAGGATCCCAACCGGAGGTACGCCACTGCATCCGATCTCGCCGCGGACCTCCGCGCATTTCTCGAGAACCAGCCCATCAAGGCCCGCCGACCGACCAAGGCATATCAGCTCCGGCGCTTTGCACAGCGAAATCCAGGGCTGGTCACCGGCATCGCGATCGCGTTTGTCGCGCTCGTCGCGGGCACTGCAGTCTCGCTTGTCCAGGCATACAAGGCCACCGAATCAGAGAAGCTCGCGCGGATGGAGCTCTCGCGTGCAAACTCCGTGAAGAAGGTCATCTCCGACCTTCTGACCTCCGTCAGGCCTGAAGAAGCTGCGGGGCTCGATACCAAGCTGATGCGGCGGATTCTCGACAATACCGCAAAGCGCCTTGAAACAGAGGGCGCAACCGACCCGCTGATCGAAGCGGAGCTCAGGTACATCGTCGGTGATGCGTATCGAATCATCGGTGAGTACACCGCGGGCCGCTCGATGCTTGAGCGGTCGATGACCCTCAGGCGCGAGCATCTGGGCAACGACCATCCCGATACATTGGCCTCGATCAACCAGTTTGGCCTCCTCCTGATGGAGTCTGGCAAGCCCGCGGAAGCAGAGCCGCTCATGCGCGAAGCGCTGGAAGCAAGAAGAAGGCTCTTCGGTGAAGACTCACTCGAAACCATCCAGTCTTCGGACAGTCTCGCCTCGATCACGTGGCTCAAGGGAGATCCCAAGGGCGCGGAAGCAGGGCTGATGGCAGGACTTGAACGGCGTCGCAAGCTGCGGGGGGAGAACGATCCGCAGTTTCTTGCCAGCATGCTGAACATCGGTGCGCTTCAGTATGCACTGGGCAACCCCGAGCGTTCGCAGCAATATCTTCAGCAGGGACTCGACGGGCTTCGCAAGGTTCTTGGAACAGATGATCCGCTCACGCTCCGCGCCATGCGCTCACTCGGGCTTGTTCTGAAAGACATGAACAAACTGGAGGAAGCAGAGAAGACCTGCCGCGAAGCGGTGGAAGCAACCACTCGCATCTCCGGTGCCGATCATCCAGACACGCTCTCTGCAATCAACTTCCTTGCGCTGGTGGTGGAATCCGCAGGCAAGATGGATGAGGCAGAGAAGCTTTATCGCCAGGCACTCGACGGCAGGCGCAGAAGGTTGACGGACAATCACGCAGACACGCTCGAAGCCATGAACAACCTCGCAAATCACCTCCGTGATCGCGAGAAGTATGACGAGGCTCACGCACTCTACAAGGAATGCCTCGAACGCAGGCGTGTCGTCCTGGGCGCTGACAACCAGGACACGCTGTGGTCGATGAGCAACATGGGCTCGATCCTCATACGGATGGGAAAGCCTGAAGAAGCTATTCCTGTCTCGCTCGAAGCACTCGAAGGCCGGAAAAAGGTCCTCGGGCCTGAAGCACCGCTCACCATCGAATCCGTCACGCGCATGGGCGTTCTGTACAACCAGGTCGGACGTGCACAGGATGCAGTTGATCTCATGCGTGCTTCCGAACCCTCTGCACGCAAGCTCTGGGAAGCACGAGGTACACGATCGCTCGCCAACTACCTCGCTGAGTACGGTCAGGCCCTGGCCACAACCTCGCAATTCCCGCTCGCGGAAAAGGCGCTTGTTGACGCGCAGAGGATCTATGTGACAAGCTCAGGTGCAGGGAACAATCGAACGCTCACCTGCAATGAGCGCCTCGTTGCCATGTACACCGCGTGGGCCAAGGCAGACGCAGCGGGCGGTCACGAAGCTAGTGCACAGAAGTGGCAGCAGGAAATCGAGGCACGCCGCGCTGAAAACGCTGCTGCACAAGCTCCAAAGTAGCGTATATCAAGCTCGCGGCATCAGGGTGTGACAAACACCTTCGCCTGGCTCGGCACCACCTGCGAACCTGCAGGTGAATTCGACACCGGCGCATCGTTCTGCCCAGTCATCGACATCAGCATCGCCGCAGGCTTGCCTTCAAAGAGCACCTTCGCACTCCCCTGCTTGAACATCGCAGGTCCCATGACCTTCCCGCTTACAACGCCGCCTGCAGACCCTGCCTCATCACCGTTGGAAAGCAGGATCTTCGTCATCGCCGTCGCGCACGGCATGTTCATGATCAGCACCTTCTTCGTCGCCGACCCCGGATCCATCATCGCGTTCTGCGCAATGTTCGGATACGGCATCGGCACGGGACCTGCAGGCGTCGGTGTCTTGCACACATCCGGAAACCCCTGGCACATCCCCGCCATCTTGGTTGATGCTGGCATCATCGCGACATCCTCCGCTACCCAAGGTGAATCGTCTTGCCATCGATCCGTGTCGGCCCCTTTGAAAGCGATGTCACGCGATCTGCAGTCAGCCGGTGCTCGCCCTCGGTACTGTGAATGCTCGTCCCTGCCTTGGTGATGAGCATCCCTTTCACTGCACGCGTCGCCGACGTGAAACGCTCAACAATCGACTTCGCAAAGAATCTCGCCTCCTGCACAACCACATCGAGGTTCGTGCTCGTGATCGCGACACCTTTCCCAGCAGTGCATTCGATCTTCCCTGCAGGTGCGTGCAGCGAAAGATCGCTCTCAACCGCAATCACCACCGGTGCAGTCGCGTGAAGAACACCGATCACGTAGGCATTGGCATCCTGCCGAATCACAAGCACGTGATCGCCCACTGCAAGCACTCGCGGCACTGCCAACGCCAGCTCCGCCCAGATCGCGTCATCTCCCATCAACACCTGCACACGTTTGTGCCCAACACAGATCACCCGTGCAGGAGTCAGTTCAACACCGTGCATTGCAAGACCTGACATTCCACTGCCATTCAATCCCATCGGGCTCATTCGATCCCTCCCGCTCCGTGCAGTTCTCTAGGTGCCTTCGGTGCACGCCAGTGATCCGCATCCATCCGATCCTGGTCGGTTCCCGACGCAGCTGCCATCAGTGCTTCATCAATCAGATGTTCGCCCGCCACGCCGTGCACATTCGCCCCTGCAAGCCGCACACCTGTTCCTGTCGCACCATCCAGCCATGCATACGAAAGGTCCGCGTACCGCAGATCCGCGTTTGAGACATCCACGTTCTCCATACACGCACGGACAAAGACCCCCCTCACTGCATCCAGTCCTCGCAAGTCGGCGCCGGCCATGCACGCAGCTTCAAAGTTCGCACATGGAAGCACTGCATCTCGCAACGACGCACCAAGCAGATTCGCCCGCATGAAGTTCGGCGTTGCACCCTTTGCGTTTTCAAGCCTCGCGTGTAAAAGATCCGCGCCCAGGAACGAGCAGTTCTCGATGCACACGCCGCTCAGATCGCTTCCGATGAACTTCGCACCAGAGCAGTCGCCTTGCGTGAAATCGCATCCCCGGAGATTGCGACGCGAAAGATCTCTCCCCCGCAACCCGCACCGGATGAACGCGACACGCTCGATGTACAAACCGGAGATATCCACGCCATCGAAGTCAGTGCCGAGCAAGCGTGCATCAACCAGCCTCGCAAGCGGCATTGTCTCGGATGATCGCGTGAACGTCGCGTCCGCGAGAATGCACGAGTTCAACGTGGTGTTCGAGAAGTTCGCGCCCGCAAGCCTGCTCTTCGCAAAGATCACGCTCTCAAGCACAAGCCCGGAGAAGTCAGCTTCCTCAAGACCGCAATCAAGAAACGACGCATGATCGAGCGTCGTATCGCTGAACATCGCCCTCCGAAGGTCGCACTGCGTGAACGTGCACTGCTGAAGATCGTGCCCGCGAAAGTCGCACACAGAAAAGTCCACTCTACTGAACGATGCGCCGACCAGATCGCACCGAAGCATGCCCGCGCGATCAAACTTCGCTTCTTCCAGCGATGCGCAGCGGAACGTGCAATCCGCGATGACCGCCCCGCGAAGATCCGCTTGGATCAAGACAGCCTTGTAGAAGTTCACGTTTGTCAGGTCCGCTCCTGAGAGGTTGCACGACGCAAGCGACGAACCCTCGAAGGATCGCTCCGCCAGCATCAGGCCCGACAAATCCGATTGATCAAAGAACGCACCATCACAATCGATGGGCAACGACCGAACCTTGCTCAGATCAAGCCCCATCAGCATCGCGCCGCGGATCAACGCACCATCCATCACTGCGCCATGCATCACGGTCTCGCCGATCACCGCGCCATTCAGAGCTGCATCCGTCAGCACGCCACCAGAAATGTCCGATCGATGAATCTTCGCATCACACAGATCCGCCCTGCGCATGCTCACTGATGTCGCGGAGCACGCGGTAAGTTCAACCTTCTCCATCGCAGCATCGTCGAACACCGCACCATTGAGCCTGCAGCTGCGAAAAAACGCTCCCTTCAGCACTGCACGCCGAAAATTCGCCAGTTCCAGGGTCACGCTTGTGAATTGCGATCCCGCAAGATCAACTCCTGTACAGTCAATCCCCGAGAGATCGCCGCCATGCACCTTCACGCCCGCAAGTGCTCGCTTCTCGCGCACTGCGTCGCGAAACGCAGCTGCATCCATTACTTCCTGTCCGGAATTCTCAGGCAAGGGAGCTCCTCCTGAGATTGCACGCTTCCACCGTCGCGCTTGACATCTCAGACATCCAGAACCCCGTCGACCACGCGTTCACACGCCGGAACTCTGCATCTCTCACGTCACACCGCTCCAGCATCGCCCTCGCAATGTTCGAATCTTCAAACACGCTCCGCGACAGGTCCGAATCCGAGAAGTCCGCCCCTGCAAGATCCGCTCGCCTGAACACTGCATGCGAGATCGAAGCCTCCGCGAGAATCGCATCAAGCATCACTGCATCAGAGAAGTCAGAACCGTCCAGACGCGCCGCCTTCAAGTTTGCCTTGATCGCGCACGCGCCTCGAAAGTTGCTGAACCGAAGGTCCGCATCCGGCGAGGCACGCATACCCGATGCCTGTACGTTGGAGAAGTCCATACCCTGGCCCTGCACGCCAAGAAACTCCGCATCGCGAAGGTTGGCACCTGCAAGATCCACATGGTGCATCGTTGCAAACATGAACACCGCGCCAGGAACATCCGCAGCTCCAAACGTCGCCCCGTCCAGCTTCGTGCTCGTCAGGTCCGGTGCATGCCCACGCCACCCCGTAAGGTCCCGCCCGCGAAGGTCCTGCTCAATGAACACCGCATCCGCCACCGATAGCCCCGTCAGCTTCGCACCAGTCAGGTTCGCCTCCGAGAAGATCGCCTCATCGCAGATCGCGCCCGTCAAGTCGGCATCCGTCAGATTGGCTTTATAAAAGACAGCCCCGCGCAACGTTGCACCCGACAGATTCGCGCCGCTCAGGTTGGCCTCTGCGAACACGGCACCGCTGAAATCAACGCCCGAAAGATCGAGCCCCGAAAGATCCTTCGACTCCAGCGATATCTCCGCAAAGTTCTCGCCACGCTTCACCATCGCAACAACGTGCTCGCGCTCAAGCTTGATCAGTGATCGACCCTGCTCTGCATCCAATGCTTCAAGCGATGCGATCGCCTTGGTCATGTTCACAATCCGCTCGTCATTCGAATCACTCACACTCTGCTGCATCGTCGCAAGCTGCTCCTTGAGCATGCGAATCCGCGGCACCAGCGGCGATTCTGGCATTACAAACGGCGCACTTCCAGCCCCCGCAGCAATAGACGCATCATGAGCCGCACCTGCGAGTGCTTCGGCCCCTCCGCTGATCGCATCCGCCGCTCCATCCAACCGCTCCGGCTTCATCCCACCCACGCCACCATCTGCGTGATCGCGTTCCTTCTTCGCACTGATTGCCTTGTTTGCCTTCGCCATCTGGAGACCCTGCATCTCCTCAATCTTCTGCCAATTCGCATCCGCCTTGGCATCCATCTCCGCAATCTCCGCCTCCGCACGTGCCAACTCTGCTGCAGCCTCGGGCGGAGGTTGATCCTCCGCGCTTCGCCGCTCTTCAAATACCTTCCACAGCTCATCCGTGGATCGTGGATGCTCGCCCAGCTTCTCTGCAGTCGCGAACATCGATTCCACGTCCGACAGCTTCATGCTTGGAGCAGGCACCACGCCTCGCCACACGATCGTCACTTCCCCTGCACGCGTGTCCACCACCACCGTGTCAAGGTTCATCTCTGCTTCGCGTTCGATCATCCCGCCGTGCTTCTTGCGAATCCGCATCACCCAACGCACACGCAGGCCGGGCAAGTGCGTCCAGAAGTTCGCATCGCCTTCAACAAGGTTGTTCAATCGCAGGAGTTCATCGCCGCGCAGATACCCAGTAGCCTGCTGATCGATCGCCGCTGCGTTGAAGTACCGCCAGTCAACATCCGCAGGCATCCACGGCCAGTGTGTCTTAACGTACGCATCGTCATACGTCCCGCCCATCGCTGCACGCGGATGATGGTGAGCCGGAACCGGCCCAAACCCGATAGGTTCAGGTACATCAAGCTCTGTCGCGATCCGCCGCGAAGGGTCTTCAAAGTTCGGGAGTTGAACAAGATCCGCGCCACGCCCAAGCGGATTCTTTGCATGCACCTTCCCGCCAGATGAACCACCAAAGGATCGAGCCCGCTCCAGCGGTATCTTTACAAATGCAGCGGAATCGCCGATCATCTTCCGCTGCGAGTCGCCGGGCACGGCCATCCAGGATCGATCACCGACCACAAGCAGCGACTTGCGGATGCCCGCGATCGAGAGCCCCGCAGTCATCGAATGAACAGGCTTTCCTTCAGGTGCATGCGCATCGCCGACAACCAGCACATCCGTGTTTGGCTTGAACGGCACGACATCCGACGGATACAGCAGTTCGCTGAACGGATCGTTCTCATCGATGAACCGATCGCCACGCACGCCCGGCGGCGAAACCTTCGCCTTCAGCACACGCTGCGTCAGCGGAAACACCGACTTCGCGATCACCGTCAGGCTCAGATCAGGCGGCGCAACCGAGCCGACCTTCCAGCCCACGCTCAGGATGTCATCAGACCGGACGATCACAATGCACACTCCTCAAACATGCTCAAGGGACCATCGCAACAAGCGCTGCAGCCGCGCCTTGCGCCCGCCTGTTCGAAGGTGGTGGCGGAGGCGGGGGCGGAGGCGGAGTACCAATCACCGTGAGCGCACCACCCCCAAGCGACTGCTGCGCTGCGTTGGTGTTCCTGGTCTTGAACTTCTCGATGATGATGGAACCCGTCTTCTTCAGCAGACAGTCAGTCGCCGCCACTTCCACACCCTTGCTGATGGACTTCTTCGTCCCCATCCAGCGTTCATACAGCATCCCCACTTTGATGTCCTGCCCCATTCCAACAAGCGCAGCGAACGACTCGATCAGCGTGACGCCGAACGAACCACCGATGTTCATGCTGAACGCCGCACCGATCGTCACGGAAGTCGTGACACCGCAGGTAAGCGAGGAGTAATCACCCAGCTGCATGTTGTTGTTGCTTCCATCGAACTCTGTGTTGTATGAGCCATTCGATTTGAAGTAGATGTCACCCTCAGAACGCACTCGCCATTGCTGGCCGATCCAGGTGTCCACATTCTGGCTGATCTGCATCGCAAGGCCCTGCTCCGTCGCGATGTTGATGCCCGAGCTTTGCTCGCTCATGTTCCCACCATCACCTGCGTAGTCTGTCCCGAAGGGGCCCGGAGCGTTCTTAAAGTGGCCAAGCGAGATCTTGCTCGCGCCCAGGTGAGAGTACAGCTCAAGCTGCTCCTCACCTGCCTTCTCCTCCATCATCATGTAGTTGCCGCTGATGTCCTTGATGATGCTCCGCGTTGCAAACTCCGGAAGAACATCCTGCACCTCGCCCCGCCTCAGTTGATCACGGGGTATCGGCGAGCTTTCCTTCTCGCGGTACACCCGTCCCGTGACCACCGGCCGATCAGGATCGCCATCGATGAACTCAACAAGCACCTCATCACCGACGTGCGGGATGTGCATGCTCCCCCACGCACCGTCGCCATTGCTCTCGCGGAGCGAACCACCCGCCCACATCTGTGAAACCCGGATTCGCCGAGAGCACTGCCCCTCCTCGCGATCCCAGTGAAAACGGACCAGGATCCGCCCGTGGCGATCAACGTCGATCTCGGAGTTTGGCTTCTTCGAAACCACGCGCGCAGAGTGGGGCCCGGAGATTCGCGGTCGTGGCGTCACCTGCTCAGGCCGAACCTCGACCGCGGACGGCACAGCACGGAATGAACAGAGCAGCGGCACGACGGCCGTGCCAGTGGAGAGTGAAGGCGTCTTCGCTCCAGACGTCGTGAAGAAGTCTGACTTTGCCTGGAACGCGGCCTTGATCACGCGGTAAGTCGGCTTCTGCGTGCCCGACGTAGAGACGCCAAAGATGTGCCCCGGACGCATCAGCACGTGCGTCGTGTTGCCGCTGTATACCTCGCGTGCAGTCTCGCCTCGCCCGCAGCGTGCCTTCTGGAGCGCGGCCCCTTCATCCCGGTTCTTGAAATTCGAGCCGTACTCGTACCACTCTCTCGCCGACTGGTCTTCGTCCTGAAAGAGCTTCTCCGCGCGATTGCCAAAAGTCTCGAGCGCAAGGTTCGCTGTACACGCATCAAAGTCACCGACGCTGTACGTCCACGGCACGATCTGGTGATCCTCGTGCCAGTCCCACATCGGTGATGTCGACGTGCTCGATGAAGGCGGCCTCGTCGGCCCATCAGAGAGTTCCGTCGCCTCGAAGAACCCGTCCGTATCGAGCCCCGACATCAACGGATACTCGCTCAGCGTCGTCGGCGTGCCACCCACATTGTCCAGCGTGGTGTTCGCTGTGTTCGTGATCGCCTGCGCGTCATCCTGATCGATCCAGATCTGATCGGGCGAATCAGACACGATCAGCTTGTGAGATCCCGCCCTGCTTGATTCGGCATAGATATGCCGGAAGTAGTAGTGCAGACCGTGATGCTCAAGAAGGCGATTCACAAACGCAAGGTCCGTCTCCTCATACTGCGTGACATAGTCACGAATCGGCGCTTCCGTCGAGCTGACTCCCCCTGCTTCGGTCATCTTCGAGAAGCCATGCTCATCGAGGATCGTCTCGAGAATCTCAAGCACCGTCTTATTGTGAAAGATCCTGCTGTTGCGACGCCGCGAGAGAAACCACAGGAACGGCACGACCGTCGCGCGATACCTCGCAAGGTCCCCCACCGTTCCCGTCCTCCCGAAACGAACGACATACCCGTTGATCCACCGCCGCCGCCCGCCTGCAGTACCAAGCCGGATTGTCACGCTCTTACCGACGATGTCCCCCGGATGAACGATCTCGCTCGAAGTGTTCGGGCCAAGCAGATCGAGCTCATAACGAAACGGTGCGTTGAGCTCCTCAACGCCGCTCAACGCTGCAGCGACCAGCCGCGGCGCCGTCTTGTCGGTCAGTCCCTGGTTGGCACCAGATGGCTCGAGCGCAATCACCCGGTTGGTCTGATCGAGGTTGACGGTCGTCGACCCGCTCGACTGATCGAAGTTGATGCTGGTGGGCATGGGTGAAGACCAACTACAGCCCTTCGCTCCATCCCGTACCCGACACTGGGCACCGAATCAGCAAAGCAGCCAGGCATCCACATCACGCCAACACCCCGCCACAGGCGCAGCGACTGCGGCGGATTTCAATTCAACGACCACAATGCCACCAAACAGAACCCACACTCATTGATCGGCCGAGCAAACAGACTACCGAGCTGTCGTGGCAACTCCGCCAGAAGAACGCCAACTTCAGCTTCGCGCGCACGGGCAGTGAACCGCTCCTGACAAGCAGGCACGCGGCCATCGCTTCCCTGATCCTTGTTCCGGTGCTTCTGTGCGTGCTCGTCTCATGGCGATTGAACAGGGTTCCGCCGCCCGCGCCGTTCACGGACCAGGAACTCGCCCTGATCAGCCAGCTCGCCTCGCGATCATCAGCAACCGCCGCGACCGATCGCCCCGCGATTGCAGCAGCAGCTCAGGGTTCAAGCCGATAACCAACGACCCGCAACGTAGCCAAAGCACTCAACGAGTACCCGCGTCACCTGCATCGAGCTTCTGCTTCATCTCCGAGAGATGCTTCTCCGGACTGAACCACGCATCCTCAAACGCAGGTGCTTCGATTCGATCGATCACCAGCCTGCGCAGCGGCGGACGCCGTTCCGGACGATCTTGCGGCCCACCACCACGCGGACCACCCTCAGGACCACCTTGCGGCCCTCCATGTGGCCCGCCAGGGGGACCCCCGTGCGAGCCGCTATGCGGACCGCCCCGATCGCGCGGTCCCTCACCATCCGGCGGCGGCCTGCGATGAGCACCCGGACGCTCACCATCCATCGGCGGACGCGGACCGCGCGGGCGATGTCCGCCATCGCGTTCCATTCCCGGCCCTTCTTCGCGCGGATTCGTCCCTTCCTTCACCGCATCCTGAGGTGCAGGAACTCCATCCTTACCAGCACCTTCAGGCATCTGCCCATCAGGCCCCGGGCGCGGGCGAGGCGGTCCATCACGACCCCGCTCGGGCCCGCGACGTGGAAACTCTTCACCAGGCCCACCGCCCATCCGATCCATCGGCGGCTTCCACGACAGCTCCATCCGCTCCACGATCTTGCTTGCAGGGTCGATCCACAACTCCACGCGGTCTGCACCGCGCAGACGATGTCCCCGTGGATCACCCGCCTGCTTGCGCACACCCACGACGTAGTGTGCACTGACCCCCTCGCGACCCGGTATCGAACGAACCTCCGCCTTGCTGAACGTATAGGTATCCGCTGCAGCCTCAAGCCACCGATCAATCGAATCCGCAAACAGCGATTCACCACTCTCAATCGCCCAACCCGGCCATGCACGCCGCGGCTCACCGCGCTCAACACCACCCTCCGGCGTAATCGCCCACTCACCCTGCACATCACGCCCCACGATCACCATCCCGCCATCAGGCCGCTTGAGCCGGAGCACCATCCGCTCTCTTGATCGAGAATCGATCGTCGCGTGCGGATCCTTCTCAACAGTCTCCGCGGGCCCAACCTGTGCGCGAACCTCGTACCGCCGGTCCCCCGGCCCGCGCATCGCGGTAATCGCCTCCTCAACCGACGCGTACGACGTCGTTGTCGCCGGCGAAGCCAGGAACACAACGCCTACGATGATCGCAGCAAGAAGCGAACCTCTTCCAAGAAACCTCGCCAGCCTCCGATGCCTGCGTGGCTCAACCACCCGCCCCGCGTTCGTCGCCACTTCCGCAGGACTCGCAATCGAAGCCATCACCCGCCCGACGCGTCCCTCCCGCACCGCTCCATCTGTCTCATGAAACACATGCAGCACGCCATGCGAGAACAGCTCATCCGCGCGCACTTCCGGTGACGCATCAGCATCCGGCAACACCCCATCCTGCCTTGCGTCTGATTCGTTCATGGCGTCGATTCCCCTGAAAGCACGCACTGCGCCAGGATCTGCCGCGCACGCTGAATCCGCTTCTTGATCGACTCCTCGCTCGCTCCAAGCGAATCTGCGATCTGCTTGATGAGCAGCCCCCGTGCATACATCATCTCGATCACTTCCCGCATCGCCTCGGGCAACTTTGGAATGCACGACAACAGCCGATCAGTCCGATCTCGGAACGAGTACCCCGGCGGCGCGAGCCTGCTGTACCGCTCATCCAGTGCATCGAGCACTGCATCATCCGTCGACGCAGGCCGCACGCGATTCTTCCGCTCGTACTCCATCCCCAGGTTCCGCGCAATCCCACGCAGCCACGGACCAAACGGCCGCGACCGGTCGTACTGCCCGAGCTGCTTCCATGCAGTCAGCATCGTCTCCTGAAACAGGTCATCCGCTGCAGATGGCGACCACAAGAGACTGCGCGTGTACGAAGCGAGCATGTCTGCATGCTCGCGCACGAGAATCTCAAAGACTTCGCGGCCAGATGGCCCTTCGCTCGCGGTCAAAAGCCGACTCCTTCAATCAGATTGTCGCCCCACTCCCCCGCGGGGACACCTTTGCACGAACTTTTCCGCACGATCGGAAAATCGCGTCCGTCCACGTTTTCTCTTTGAAAGCCTGTCCCCTCCACGCCTTCCCCTGCAAATGACCCGGGATGCGCGATCGGCCTCAACGCCCTCCAGCCGTCCCAAACCTTGCACGCTCCTGGGAGAGACCGATGAAACGAACGCCCTGCGATCGCATTGCCCCTCGCAATCAATCCTCCATTCTCAAGTTCCTGCACGCTCGCAGGCCCGGCCGCACCACGCTTCAGGCAGTCTTCACCGCCTTCCCGATCGCCGCTGCATCCGTTCTCGGCCTCACCCACACCGCTATGGCGGACCTCCCACCCGTCCCCGTCCCGCCCGAGAACCCCATCACCGAACCAAAGCGCATCCTCGGCAAGATCCTCTTCTTTGAAGAGCAGCTCTCCTCCACGAACACGATGGCGTGCGCGACCTGCCACGTCTCTGGCCGTGCCGGGACCGACCCGCGGACGGCGGGTCATCCCGGTCCGGATGGCATCCCACAGAACGGCGATGACAAGCTCGCCTCTGCAGGCATCGTCCGCTCAAACGCAGTGCTCGACATCCTGCGCGATGCAACCTTCGGCACGCGTCCGCAGGTCACCGATCGCTCTGCCAACAGCATGATCAACGCTGCATACGCACCCCAGCTCTTCTGGGATGGACGTGCATCAGGCCAGTTCCGCGATCCACAGACCAACCAGGTCCTCATCCAAAGCGGCGCTGCACTCGAAAACCAGGCCATCGCGCCGCTCCTCAACTCGGTCGAAATGGCTCATGATTCGATCAACTGGAACGAAATCACCACCAAGCTGCAATCTGCCCGCCCGCTCGACCTCGCCACCAACTACACCCTGGACATCTCCTCTGCACTCGCAGATGCACCCGGCTACCCCGAACTCTTCCGACGTGCATTCGGCGACAGCACCATCACCGCAGCACGCATCGCCATGGCAATCGCTACCTACGAACGCACGCTAATCTCTGATCAAACGCCATGGGATGCCTTCATCGCAGGCAACACCAACGCACTCACGCAGCAGCAACGCATGGGCTGGCAGGCATTCCAGGCCAGTCGCTGCGATCAGTGCCACATCCCGCCGCTCTTCACCGGCAACGGATTCCGCAACATCGGCCTCCGCCCACCTCTAGAAGACCGCGGCCTTGCCAACATCACCGGCAACAACAACGACCGCGGCAAGTTCAAGGTCCCCGGTCTCCGCAACGTCGGCCTCAAGACCACGTTCATGCACACCGGCCGCCTCCCCAATCTCACCGAAGTTCTTCGCTTCTATGCAGGGGCGCTCCCGCAGTTCCCCGACAACCAGGATCCACTCATGGATCAAGTCAACGTTCCGCCCCCTGCTGCCGTGGTCATCGAAGAGTTCCTGCGCGGCGGCCTTCTTGATCCGCGCGTCCGCGATCAGACCTTCCCCTTTGACAAGCCGACGCTGGCCTCGGAGCGCCCGCAGCACAGGACCACGAACCTGGGCGGGGGCGTTCCGGGGTCCGGCGGCCTCGCGCCACGATTGATTGCAGACCTCCCGCCCATGCTCGGCACGCATGACTTCCGCGTCGGCATCGATTCTGCACGCGTAAACACACGTGCACGCCTCGCATACTCAACAAGCCCGCCCTCTGCAGGAAGAATCACGCCGACCGCGTTCGTCGGCGAGATCACGACCAGCACCGGTGCAGTCGGCACCGGCCTGGGCACAATCCACTGGGAACTCAGCCCTGCACTCTTCACAAGCGGGCAGGTCATCTACCTCCAGTGGTTCATTGACGACGCATCCGCTGCAGGCGGCGAAGCACGCTCGGAAGTTTCGCGCGTCCCGATCTTCTGCGGTGCATGGGGCTGTCCCGAATCGTGTCCCTCCGATGTCGACGGCTCGGGCTTCGTCGATTCCGAGGACTTTGGCACCTTCGTCACACGCTTTGAAGCAGGAACCGAGGACGCCGACTTTGACCAGAGCGGCTTTGTCGACCTCGACGACTTTGATGCCTTCGTCCGTGCCTTTGAGAGCGGCTGCTGAAACCCAGTCTTTCGCGACCTTGAAAACCGATCTCCCCCGGAGGATGCGAAAGAGTGGAGCGTTCTTCGGACTGGTGCCCGGGCGTAATCGCGCCCGGGCACCGTGTTTTTTGAGGGGTTTTGAGCGGCTGTATCCCACGCTGCCTCCTCTGGTATCATCCCTGCGTGCCCACCGGCGAGCACAACACGCGGCCCATGGCCCTCGAATTCATCGGCGATCTCTATCGCCTGCCCTTTATCCTGCGCGCCGATCGCCCCACCACCATCGGTCGTGCTGCAGAGTCCGATGTCATTCTCCTGGGTGAAACGGTCTCACGCAGGCATGCCTCGGTCATCATGCGTGGGCCCACGCCTTTCCTCACCGACCTTGGCAGCACGCACGGCACGCTCCTCAACAGCCTTCGCGTCGACGCCAACCGCTCCACGCCGCTCACGCCCGGCGATCTGATCCAGGTCGGCCCGTTCATGCTCCGCGTGATTGTCCAGAGCGACAAGCCCTCTGCAGGCCCGAGCACGATCGCGCTCCAGGACGACGCAACCACTGCATTCCACGTCCAGACGCTCGCCTCGGTCTCGCCCCACGCAGGCAAACGCCTCCGTGCACTCACCGAGTGCATCGCCAAGCTCGACGCAGCCAAGAGCGTGATGGACGCAGTTGAGATCGGCCTGACCTACGCGCTCGATGGCAGCGGCTATGGGCACGCAGCGATCCTGCGCAAGACGACCGAATCCGAGGTCGAGGTCACTGCTTCCAAGCGGCTCGATGGCGGCGGCTTTCCATCACAGTTCAGTAGATCGCTCATCACTGCCGCGGAATCCGGCAAGACTGCAGTCCTCGCTCCACAGCAGCGCGTGGCGAGCAACTCGCTCATCGGGATGAACGTTCACTCTGCACTCTGTGCGCCAATCCACGTCGGTGAATCCATCGCTGCGTTCCTCTACCTTGATGCACGCGAACGCGAAGCACCCGTCGATCCTGACGCTGCAGGGTTCTGCGATGCACTCGCCACTGCACTTGGCCTCTCGCTCGCCAATATCTCCCGCGCGGATCTTGAACGTAGGCAAAACACGCTGACCGCAGAACTGACCGCTGCACACGAGGCCCAGCAGTTCATCCTCCCCGAATCCGAAGGCAGCAGCGAGTTCCTTCGCTACGGCATGCAGATGCGGCCCGGCGCCTACGTCGCGGGCGATCTCTTTGATGTCGTGCCGCTCGATGATGGACGCGTCGCCGTCGCGATCGGCGACGTCGCGGGGCACGGCGCGGGCTCTGCAATGCTCATGGCCTCCGCGCAATCGCACCTCAACGCCCAGCTCCAGGTCACGTGCGACCCTGCAGCAGCGCTCGCTGCAGTCAACGCCTACCTCGCGAGCAAGGCGCTCGGCGGTCGGTTCGTCTCGCTCTGGGTCGGCGTCTTCAGCAAGGATGGAACGGTCGAGTACGTTGACGCAGGGCACGGCCACTGGCTCCACATCACAAAGGACGGCAGAACCCCGCAGTCGCCAATCACCGGCGGCTCGATCCCCGTCGGCGTCGCTGCAGGGATTGTCTACGAATCGTCAACGTTCAAGCTCATTCCCGGCGACCGCATCCTGCTCTACACCGACGGCGTGATCGAGCAGAAGAACCGCGACGGCGAGCTGTTTGGGATCGCAGGATTGACGCCGATCACGAAGAAGGCGATCGAGCCTGCGGAGATGGCACGCACCGTCATCGAGACCGTGGTCCGTCACAGCATGACCGGCTCGCTCGACGACGATGCAACCGTCGCGTGTCTTGAGTACAAGCTCGACGAGATCTGACTGCAGCGAGCGTACTGCAGTCAGTATCAGCCGCCAGATCGCAGGCGGTCCACCATCGCCTTTGTTTCTTTCGTGGCAGCATGTTCTGCACCAAGAAGCTGCGTCCGCCCCGCAAGTGCCTTCTCTGCAAGCGGCAGCGCATCTGCAGGGCGACCTTGCTTCTCGCGGATGTTCGCCAGAGTCCAGCTTGCGCCGATCGACGTTGGATACTCCGCGCCGAACTTGACGGTGCTCTTGGCAAGCACGCTCTCGATCACCTGCGCTGCATCCTCGATCTGCTCACGGCCCAACAGCCATCGCCCATACCCAAGCTCGCTCTGGAGCGTCTCTGCATGGTCAGGGCCATTGATCTTCGTCAGGATCGCGATCGCCTTGAGATAGAACTCCTTGGCCTCGTCGTGCTTCTTCTGGAGCGCGAGGTTCGAGGCAAGGTTCGACATCAGCACCGCGACCGACTCGTTCTCAGGCCCAAGTTTCCTGATCGCGATCTCCAGCGTCTCGCGATAGAGCTTGTCTGCTTCTTCAACATGCCCGAGCTTCTCACGCACAACCGCGAGGTTCGACATATGCAGAATCGTGTCGGGATGATCCGGTCCGCTCACGACCTTGCGGATCTCAAGCGATTCCGCAAGCACCTTCTCCGCGCCCTGGATGTCACCAAGGTCAAAGTACGCGGTCGCGAGGTTGCCAAGCGCCATCAGCGTTGATGGATGGTTATTGCCAAGCACGCGCTTGCGCGTATCCACCACCTGCTGGTACAGCGTCTTTGCCTCCTCAACCCGTCCTGCGTCGTGGAGAACAATCGCAAGGTTCGTGATCGAGGACAGCGTCGTCGCATGATCCGCGCCAAGCTTCTCGGTCGCCAGCTCGATTACCTGCCGCTGGAGCTTCTCCGCTGCAGGGAGGTCGCCGAGATTCCGCAGACATGCAGCAGAAGATGCACGGCATTCGATCGCTTCTTTGCCAAGGTTTGCTGCTTCGAACGAGGTCGTGGCTTCTTCGAACAGCTCGGCTGCTTCTTTCCATCTGCTCTGGCGGAAACGGAGGCTGCCAAGATCGTGAAGTGAACTTGCAAGCTCTCCAGAGCCCGGCGCGATCTCCCGACGCACCTCGATCGCGCCCTGGAAGAACTTCTCCGCGCTGGCGTAATCACCTAGCGATGAGTACGTCTTGCCGACCACGCTGTACAGGCGTGCCTTCAGTGCAGGTCGATCCTTGAACGCCTCGTCGATCTCGCTTGCCGACTTGCCTAGGACTTCCGCGACCGTCACTTGCCTGCCCTGCGATTCCTCGGGCGTTGCAGCCATCAGCATGCGGTTCACAAGGAAGTCATTCACGGCCTTCGCGGATTCTGCCTCAAGATCCGCGCGCTCGCGCTGTGCATCCGCAAGCTTGCGCTGTTCATCCGCTTCCACGCGCTGCTCGATCGCGCGTGCCATGCCGATCGACGTTCCCACGACACCCAGGATCAGTAGAATCACCGCAGCGGATGCACCAACCACAAGGCCCTTGTTCCGTGCAGCAAACTTCTTGAGCTGATACACCGTCGTCGGCGGGCGCGCAGTGATCGGTTCAGACCGCAGATGCCGCTCGATGTCTGCTGCAAACTCCGACGCAGTCTGGTATCTCCGTTCGCGATCCTTCTCCATCGCCTTGGCGACGATGGTCGAGATGTCACCGCGAAGCTCGGGAAAATCATCCCCCAGCTTGCGAGGCTCATCTTGCGTGATTGTCCTCGCAGCCTCGACGATCGTCCGCCCTGCAACATCCAGCGGTAACCGACCTGCAAGAAGCTCGTACAGGATCACGCCCAGCGTGTAGACGTCAGACCGCGTATCAAGCGCACCTGCATCGCCCGCCACCTGCTCGGGGCTCATGTACGGCAGCGTGCCGACCAGCTGCCCAACGTCGGTCTGCATCGTGGCCTTGATGTCCGAGTCCGTCGCGCGAGCGATGCCAAAGTCGAGCACCTTGGGCAGGCCCTCTGCAGTCACGAGAATGTTGCCCGGCTTGAGATCGCGATGAATCACGCCGCGCGAGTGCGCGTGCTGCACTGCATCGCACACCTTGGCCATCAGCCCGAGCCTGTCACGCACCGAGAGATGCCGAACGCTCGCATACTCCGTCAGCGTCTGGCCACGCACGTACTCCATCGCAAAGAACGGCGCACGTGTTTCATTGCCACCAACTGACGCACCGACCGCTGCCATCCCTGCTTCAAAGACCTGCGCAATCCCCGGATGTTGCAGCCGCCCAAGCACCTGCGATTCAAGCTCAAACCGCCGAAGCATCGGCCCGCTCAGCATCCCCGGCCGAACAACCTTCAGCGCCACCGTGCGCTTGGGCCGCTCCTGCTCTGCGAGGTACACCATCCCCATCCCGCCCTCGCCCAGCACGCCAAGCACGCGGTACGTCCCGATCGTCTCAGGCAGCGTCGCGCTTCGCACCGGTGGATCGCCCGCAGGTGCATGTCCACTGGCATGCCCGTTGGCCTGCCCATTTGCAGGCCCAGACTCAAAGAGATCAGCCGACGTCGAAGCAACGCCGTAGATCGTCGGCGCACCGTGCGCATCCGATTCAGGAACCTCTTCGCCCACCTCAAGACCAGGCTCCGGCGCATCGCCACGCTGCGTTATTCCGGACTGTGCACCGGGCGCCAGCGTCGCGGACAGCATCGTGGTGATCGCGGTCCGTGTCCTGCTCAGGAGTTCGCGGTTCTCACCGCACACCGAGCGAATGAACGCCTCGCGCTGCTGCTCGGGAAGCCCGATGGCCTGACGCGCGATCTCTGCAGGTGATGTGTTGTCCGGCTTCTGCATGGTGAAGGTCTTGGCCCATCCCTCGCGAACCCGCGCAGGACGCCAGACCTTCATTCGACCACACAAGCCAGACCGCCGCACTTGGGTTTTTCACCCAATCAAGACTCCCCGCCTGCCCTGATCGCGCAGACGGTACAGACCGGCCAGACCAATCACTGAACGACCATCGACCTCAATCGTGCGCCAGGCTGCCGGTCTTCATGACCTTCGAGTACCAGTGCGCGGAAGCCTTGGGCGTGCGCACGAGCGTGTCGAAATCGACGTGCACAAGCCCGAACCGCATCCGGTACCCCTCGGCCCACTCGAAGTTATCGAGGACCGACCAGTGGAAGTAGCCCTTACAGAGCCCATCCTTCGCTGCACGGCCGACCGACTCGAGATACCTGCGGGTGAAGTCGATGCGCTGGGGGTCCTGCACCTTGCCGTTCACATCGACCCAGTCCATGCACGCCAGGCCGTTCTCGGTGATGTACACCGGGAGCTTGTAGCGTTCATGGATGAAGCGGATCGCCCACTCCATGCAGTTGGGCGTGACCGGCCAGCCGAAGGCGGTCTGTGCATGCCCCGGACGGTTGGGCACCAACACCGGCTCGCCATTCGCGCCTGCACGCCACTGATCGCCGCTGTAGATGTTGACGCCGTAGAAGTCGATCGGCTGGGAGATGATCTTCATCTCCGCGTCGTTGTGCGGCGGGAGGTCTGAGCCAAACAGCTTGCGTGCATCGTCCGGATAACGGCCCAGGCACACCGGGTCCGCCCAGAACGTGTTGCTCCACGAGTCGTGCTTGGTCACGGAGTTGAACGCCTTGCGTGCTGCTTCGATGTCGCGCGGGTCGTTCGTCGCGGGGTGGTCTGCACGTCCGCAAACAGCCCAGCCCACCTTGACCGGACGCTTGGCGTGCTCGCGAATGGCGGTAACGCCGTGCCCGTGCGCAAGGAGCGTGTTATGCGAAGCACGGAGCCGCTCGGGCATCGAGAGCTTGAGGCCCGGCGCGTGGGCACCATCGCCGTGGCCATGGCCGATGAAAATCTGCGGCTCGTTGATCGTCATCCAGTGCTGGACGCGGTCTGAGAGTGAATGCGTGACGGTCGCTGCGTAGTTGGCGAACCATGCAGGGCTCTCTGCGTTCAGCCAGCCGCCCTTCTGGAAGAGTGCTTCGGGGTAGTCCCAGTGAAAGAGCGTCGCCCAGGGCTGGATGCCGTGCGAGAGGAGCGCATCAACAAGGCGGCTATAGAAAGCAAGACCTGCCTCGTTCACCTTGCCGGTGCCTTCGGGGAAGATGCGCGACCAGGAGATGCTGAAGCGATAGGCCTTGACGCCCATGTCGGCCATGAGCTTCACGTCCTGCGCGAACTTGTTGTAGTGATCGCAGGCGATGTCGCCGACGTGGCCGTCGCGGACCTTGCCCGGCGTCCTGCAGAAGGTGTCCCACACGGAGGGACCACGGCCATCCTGCTCGTGTGCACCCTCGATCTGATAGGAACTCGACGCGACACCCCAGAGGAAATCACTCGGAAATTGCATCAATCGCTTCCTTCACCGCACGTCACTGGTGGGGCGTGCTCGACAACTCGACCGACCGAGGGAGCTCATCCAAGCGTACCTCCCCTTCGGTCATCCCTGCAGGCTTCCCATCGATGGTGACGGTAGAACCTTCCCACTCTTTGGGAACCTTGATCCTTACACCGCCGGGGGGGATACGGCAATCCCCAGACACCCTGATTTTCAAGGTGTTTCTTTCTCGATGAAGCGTTACATCAAGGGTTCCACGTGCGAGGACGAGTCCCCGGACGCCTACTTGCTCCTCAGTCTCAATCCATGCACGGGGAATGCCCGCCAGGAGGACGATCGAATCGTCGGCCGTGCGCTCGTAGGCGAACATGGTCCTGAGGGAATTGAGGAAGTCAGATCCGCACCATGTGTGGGGCATATCGCCGACGAATCCGGGCGTGCGAAGCCCGGGGCGAACGACTTCCGCCCAGTGATTCCAGCCTCCGGGCCTCCGATAGCCCATGTGGAATTGCAGGACTTCATAGGCACGTTCGGGCTGGCCGAGCATGACGTACGACCCGACCTGCCGAAGCTCGTAGGGCGTGTAGTCTTTCCAACCTGCAGGTGATTGGTCACGGCGCTGGGTGAAGTTGGTCCAGTTGCGTTCAAACGTCCGGTCCGCTGCGTCCTTGAGCGATCCGAAAAGCACCTGGCACGGCCAGAGCAGGACTGTCGTCGAGGTCGGGTCAAAGTCACCGAGTTCGACGCAGCCGGGGATGTAGTCGATGCCGTGTGCACGGGCTGCGATCTTGACGGAGTCTTCAAACGACTGGGCGAAGCTCTTGGCCCAGCCTGTGCACTCCTGCGCGAAGGCAGAATCCCCCACTGTTTCTGCTGCATGCACTGCATCGAAAAGCCCACGAATGCAGAACGCATCATCCCAGTACGAATGCATCGGCTTGGCCGAGTATCCCTCGTGGCTGATCGATTCAGGCACAAGCCCGGCGAAGGCACGCACGGGAACCTTCGGCTTGCCGGGTTCCTGACGAGTCTTGTTCCGGTCCGTCCACTCAGCAGTCATGCGAGAGAGGCGCAGATCCTGGATGTGCGCTGCAGCTCGCTTGATATGCGGGTACTGCTTCTTGAGGAACTCAAGATCGCCTGTGTGCTGGTAGTAGTTCCAGATGAGCCAGATGAGCTGGCCGTGGCTGTCGTGCTCGGGGACGGGATCGGGCCCGCGACGATCGACCACGCACGGCACTGCGCCAGAATCAAACTGCCTGGGTGCGTACCACTCGATGAACCTCCGAACCTCGTCGGTGTGACCGAACGCAAGAAGTGCAGAGGAAGTCAGCGAACCATCGCGGATCCACGAGCGTTCGTAGTTACGTGAGCCGGGCTGGATGCCGGGCCCATCCTTGTTGATGAGAATGTACGCGAGCGTGCTCTTGGCGGTATTCGCGATCGCTGCATGTGCACGTGGAAGCTGGAAGTTCACCTTGCTCAGGTGTGATTCCCAACTCACTGCTTGCTGGTCGAGATCTGCCGGTGCAGTGCGGGCAATCTCCGCGGGCGACTTTGAAGGCTTCTTCCCTGCAGTGATCGGCGTCGAAACCCACCACTCGCGCGACTGGGCAGGTTCGAGCTCAAAGTCGTACGCGATGCGTGCAGTGGCGGATTGGTTGGCGTCGCTCAGCGAGTTGAAGCCTTGCTTGACCGTGCGGAACGCGCCGTGCGAGATGCCGTCGCCATCTTCCGCACCTGCAAGCCCGCGTGAAGATGGATCGGAAGGAAACACGACCGATCGTGCAAGCTTCTGACCTTCGTTCACATGCAGAATTGATTCATCCCACCTGAGTGAAGCGATGCTCGCGGCACCGCCGGGAAGGTTGAGCCACTGCGTCGGCGGATTTACTTGCATCGGGCGCGCGGCAAGGATCAGCTTGCCGGCTGCCTGCTTCACGCTGGTGTTGGTCAGGCGATAGCGGATCAGCAAGTCACCTGCATCCGATGGCCCGCATGCAGCTGCAGTGATTTCGAGCTTGAGATCACCTGCTTCGCGCGTCACGGTCGGGATGGGGATGTAGTCGTTCAGAAGCGACTGCGTGATCGTGGAATCCGCCCACGTCAGGAGCCTGCCATCCTGCTCGATGAACGGCTCAATGGTGAAATCCTTGCGACCAACCTCGACTGCACCGTCTTCACCGATCAGTGCTTCGTCGATGCCTTCTGGAAGGCCGAGGACGGTCCAGTAAGACTGCTCGCCAAGAAATGCACGGGGGTAGAGGCCACGCGGCGCGAGGCGTGCGATGTAGGTCCGCATCGCAGTTGGCGATGCATGCTCGATGGGAATCAGCGAGATCCGCGCGAATGTTGTCTCGGTGCCGACCATCGAGACCGGCGTCACGCGAAGCCATGGTTCGCCGAACTCGCCAAGACGGATGAACTGCCGTGATGCGAGCGAGGGCTCGACGATGCGCTCCTGACGCCACGCAGCACCGTCGGTTGAGGATTCGAGCATGAGCGACACGGGCTGCGCGTCTGCTACATACTCGACGTCGAGCCCCGCGATCTCGGATGGATTCTCAAGGTGCACCGCGAGGCTCTTGCCTGCAGCGTGCTTCCAGCCTTCAGTCGACAGCAAGTCCTTGCCTGCAGGAAGTTGTGATGTGATCGTGCCGTTGTTCAGCTCATGAAAGTTGGCTCGCCTGGGTGCATTCGCAGGGGCTGCAGGGAGCTTGCGAAACTCGATGTTGCGAAGCCACAGCGTGCCCTTGCCACCTTCAGAGGATGCAACGACGATCTCGATCGTCCCGACTTGCTTGAGCGGTGCACCTGCAGAGGGTCCCCACGCAAATTCAAAGTGCCGCTTGCGAGAGGCAAGCGGCGACCACGTGCGCGGGAACGCGAATGCACGCCGGTTGACCCACCAGACATCGTGCCCATCAGGGCTCACGAGCTTGATCTCGAGGTTGTTGTCAGGCAGATCGGAGTAGAGGTCAAACGAGATCGTGAAGTTCCCTGGAAGCGGAAGATTCACAGGCCTGCGAATCCCTGCATATCCCGAGCCCAGGCGAAAGTCGTACGCGAGCTTGATCGCAGGCTTCTGATCGATCGGATCCTTCTCAGAACTCATCGCGATGTCGACGCCCTCTGCAGCGAAGGTCGTCCACGGATCGACTCCGTCACCGGACGACACAAAGAGCGGAGGATCCGCTGCGTGCACGCGCGGCGCAAATGCAGAGCACATGAATAACGCAACGAACGCGGCAAGGAGAAAGCACCGGCGCGATCGGTGCAACGTGTGCAGCGGAGAGTCCTGCATATGGAGTTCTCGATTGTCTGAAGAGCGTGGTATCGGGCAAGCGTGCACGTCGGCACTCGCTCCTGGGAAGCAGATAATACCTGAAAACACGGGATGAATGCTTGGGACAGAAAAGCAGCAGGCCCACCTTTTCGGCGGGCCTGCGGCGGAGAGTGTGCAAGGAGTGCCATCACACGCTTGCGTTCTGGCTTCTCAAGCAGGATCAGCGGCGACGACGCGATGCGACGATGCCTGCCATGCCCATCAGGACTGCAGATGCAGGCGCGGGCACCGCGGTGTAGCTGAGATCGCTGAAGGTGATCGAGCTGCTGGGATCGGGAACGAAGCTGTCGACAAACGGCATGTAGTAGCCGCCGACGGTGTAGTCGTTGAGAAGACCCCAGAGGCCGTGCGGGGGATCTTCAGCAGGGTTACCCATGTCAAACGCGAGAACACCGCTCGAGTAGGTGTTCACGCCATCGAAGTAGGTGTACTCGATGGTGCCGGGGTCGCCAGCGCTCAGGCTGTTGGCGCTGTAGTTCACGCCCAGGCGGACGGTCTGGCCTGCGAAGTACTTGACGCCGTGCGTCGCGGTGAAGCTGAAGAAGGGGAGACGGCCGCCGAAGATCGCGACTTCGTTGTTGCCCGTGTTGAGCATGAAGTTGCCATCGATTTCCTTGGACCACCAGGGGGAGACGTTCAGGCCACCCTCTGCAGCGCCGGGACCATCGATGCGGACGTTGGTCGAGAACGAGAAGCTCTGGCTGTTGGCGAACTCCGCATCAACGCCGCCCGAAGAGAGGCGGAAGTTGTGGCGGTTGGCGAATTCGCCGCCGACGCCGTCGCCGTTGACATTTGCGTCAGCGATCGAGATCAGCGAGGGGTAGTTGTTGACGACGGTCAGGTTCGAGTCTGCATCGTCGTTGAAGATGCGGGTCTGGACATTGGCGCCGTCAACAGGACGGGCCGAAGCGACCGTGGCAATACCCGCCACGGCCAGGAGAGCGATACAACGCATGGACTTCATCTCACGTACCTCCTGCTGTGGCCCTCCCCACGGGAGAGCCGTGTCACGGAATCTGCACTCCACACCCAAGCCCGAAGGCTCGTTGCGATGACCGGAGACTCGGGAGTCTGGCCGGGCCGGCTCTTGTCTCCGGTGCCCTTTTCCAGATCGATGTTCGAGGTTCCGCCCACCTTTGACCCGGAACAGACTGTTCCGGGGTTGCAAACGCTTTCAATACGCTGCGTGCTATCGATTCGCGGGGCTCATGCTCTGGGTTGCATGGGGCCCGACTTGTTCTGCCCTTTCGTAACTTTTTTTCGATGGTCACGTCCGAGTTTGCGGACGTATCGCAGCGCGCTACACCTGGCCCACGAACGACTCGTGGTGCAGAGCACGATCGTGCGAGTGAACTCTGAAGGACGACCGACAAACCAGCCGTCTCGGCCCGCAGAAGTGCGGGCCGAGACGGGGTGCATTTCACGTGTATATCCGGCGGGTCTGAAAGAGGTGCTGAGCAGTCGTGAACGTGCGATCAGCGCTCGACCGCGAATCATCGCGACCGGCCAACTGCTCGTACCCGCTGCATCACCGCCGATTCAGACTCGAGAGAGATTCAGCAGCCAAGCTCGTAGCGGTTGACGAAGAAGTCGTAGTCGTCGGTGTCGACAAAGCCGCTGCCGTCAACGTCCGCGGAGACGTCGCCTGCTTCGAATGCCATGACGAACGCATCGAAGTCATCGGTATCGACAAAGCGGGTCTTGTCAAAGTCGGCGATGCAGTACTGGAAGAACTCAAGGTCGTCCCAGAAGATCGTGCCCGTCGAAGCAAAGCTGCCAAAGCGGATCGGGAGCATGCTGAGCGAAACGGGGGCGGGAGGCGCGATTTCCCACGTTTCCTTGATCTGATCGCGGGTCACGACCATTTCGAAGTAGACCCACTGGCCGTTGGTCGTGCCTTCGAGCGTGAGGTTCTCAAAGCCCTTGGTGATCGAGTTGTTGGGACGGCGGAACTCTGCCTTGATGCACGACTTTGCGCCGATCAGAGGCTGGTTGGCGGGAATCGCATACCAGCCGGAGATGATGCAGTCGCCGCCCGCGAGGCCGACGCCGGTCTCGATGAACTCGACGGTCGGGTTGTTGATGAGGCCCGTGCCGGTGTACAGCGTGTCGCTGGTCCAGCCTGCGAAGTTGTTGCCGCTGGCGAGTTCGATCGAGGCTTCGCCGGTGCGGACAAGGATCGGTCCCTGGCCGTCATCGATGCGGCGGTAGAGCTCGCCTGAGTTGGTGAAGTTCTTCCAGCCGTCGGGCTCGAAGAAGAATGCGTCGTATTCCTCGAAGCTGCCGTTGTTGAGCTGCGCCATCGCGGGTGCGGCCATTGAGGCGACCAGAAGGGCGACGATCGTCCGAGTCTTCATATGCACTCCCATTCTCTCTCAAGCCGACCCGTTCCACGTGTGCGTCGGTTCATGACCACTATGACACCTGTTCCGCTCGCCGCAGTCCGAATCACTCTGAATGCTTGAAGTAAGCGCTTACATTGGAACAGACTCAGGGGGTCGTGTCAATCCCTGCAAGTCCGAGTTTCATATTTTTCGTGAGGCCGCCGTGCAGACTGCCCAAGTTCACATGAAGGCTCTGGCTACCTGAATCGCGCCGGTCATCATTCCTTCAGGCCCTGCGAAGCCACGCCCTCGATGAAGAACCGCTGTGCAGCGAAGAAGACGATCGCCACCGGCGCGATGACCATCGCGCTTGCAGCCATGAGGAGGCTCCAGGGCGTATTGCCTGCCTGGCTCTGGTAAAGCTGAAGACCCAGCGCCAGCGTGAACTGGTCGCGCTCGTTCACGAAGATCAATGGTCCGAGAAAATCGTTCCACGAGAAGACAAAGTGAAGCAGCGCGACCACCGCGAGCGCAGGCTTGGAGACGGGAAGGATCACGCGCCAGAACGTTCCCCATGTGCTGCAGCCATCGACCGCCGCTGCTTCATCAAGTTCCTTTGGAATCGTGAGGAAGAACTGACGGAGCAAAAAGACGCTGAACGCGCCCCCGCACCATGCAGGGATCCACAGCGGCTTGAGCGTGCCGATCCAGCCAAGTTCGCGGAAGATGAGGTACTGCGGGAGCATGATGACCGGGAAGGGGATCATCATCGTTCCAAGAACCAGCGCGAGCACAGGTCCGCGACCTCTCCAGCGGATGCGTGAGAGCCCGAACGCGACGATCGCACTGGTAAAGACCATTCCCACCATGCTCAGCGTCGCGACGATGATCGAGTTGCGCATGTAGAGCGGGAAGTTCACGGTCGGATCGGAGAGCACCGCGCCGTAGTTCTGCGCTGCGTATTCGATGGTCTTTGAAGCGGGGTTGGGAAGGACGCTCATCGTCCCATCCATCGCCTGACGTTCTGGCTTGACGCTTGTCGCGAGCATCCAGATCAGGGGAAGCGCAAACGCCACTGCAATCGCGCCCAGGAGAACATGCGTGCACGCAGCACGAAACAGCCGCGGCATGCGCCTGCTGGTCGATCCTGGAGTTGGCAAGCCTTTGGTGCTCATGCCCTGTATGTCACCATCGAGCGAGAAAGGACGAGCGTGAGCGCGGTAAGACCCACGATCACGACAAGCTGCGCCCACGCCATCGCGCTGGCATACCCCATGCCAAACTCGCGGTAATACACGAACGCAGCGTCGTAGAGGTACATGCTGTAGACGTAGGTCGCGCGGTCTGGTCCGCCCTGGGTCATGATGTACGGCGCACCAAAGACCTGCGACGAGTTGATGATCGACGTGATGACACTGAAGAGGATCACCGGCGAGATCGCAGGGAGCGTGACGTGCCGGAAACGCCGGACCGGTCCCATGCCGTCCAGCGCCGCTGCTTCGTAAAGCGAAGCAGGGACGTCACGCATTGCGGCGAGGTAGATCACAACCGACTGCCCGACGCCCCACACGCTCATGAACACGATTGCAGGCATCGCCCAGAACTTGTCACCGCTGCCGCGAAGCCCGATCCAGTTGGGGGGCGTGATGCCAAATGGCGCAAGGATCGGGCGAAGCACCTGGTTGATCAGGCCGTGATCGCCGTTGTAGAGCCACAGCCAGACCATCGCGGAAGCCACTGCAGGGACAAGCGTCGGGAGAAATACCGCAGCACGGTAGATCGTGATGCCCGCAACCGGGCGATTCAAAAGCCCTGCGATGACCAGTGCAGCACCGGTGCACAACGGGATCGACATCGCTGCATAGATCGCGGTATTGCCAACTGCCTTCCAGAACACCTCGTCCTTGAGCATGTTTTTGTAGTTCTCAAGCCCGACGAAGACGGGCTTTTCGAGAAGTGAGTAGTCAGTCAGGCTGTAATAGAGGCTCATCGCTACAGGCAGCGCGAGGAACATGAAAAAGCCCAGGAGCCACGGCGCGACCCACAGGAGGCCGTGCGCGACCTTCACCTCTCGACCGGGGCTTGATGGAGGCGGACGCCTGCTCACGCGTGTCCCCCACTCTCGCGTCGTTCGCGGCGCTTGCGTGCAGCATCCATCACCGTTGCGAGCCTCCGGTCAACGCTCGCCAGCATGTTCTCAGGGCTCTGCTCAAGCCTCCACAAGCGCTGAAACCCTGCTTCCATCTCATCGCGAAGCATCGGGAGCGACGGGGTCCTGGGGAAAATGAACGCACGCGGGCTTGCAGCGAGCTTGCCGTGCATCTCGACCGATCGGTTGGGATGGTTGCGAAGGAACTCGGGAGATACATCAAGGAGCGGGGAGTTCTTGCAGTGGACCGTGCTCAAAAACTCGACGACTTCGCGACGCTGCGTATACGCCAGGAACTCCATCGCCTCCCTGGGATTGGGCGCGCCTCGCGGAATCATCAGCACGTCGCTATCCACCAGCGCGATCGGCTCATCAGCGCGGTAGATCGAGTCATCCACCGGTGGCGGCGCGACGGAATACTCGACATCCGGTGCATACGCCTTGATCACGTTCGCAAGCCACGGGCCCTGCATCACCATCGCGACTTTGCTCGCGACGAACGCGTTCTGCGCGGATGAGTAATTGCCCAGCCCCGCCTGGAGCCCGACAAGGTTCTTGGGGCCGTACGTGCGCGGGAAACTCGCAACCCACTCGTACGCACGGACGTTGATCGCATCCGCGCAGGTCGTCCTATCTGCCACCGGGTCGTACAGGCCGCCGCCAAAGTAATACCCCCAGAACCACGTCCACCATCCAGGCTCTGTGTGATGAAACCCTGCACGCTCGATCCTCCCGGTCGAATCAACCCGCGCGATCTTCGCGGCCATCTCGTTGACCTCGGAGATCGTGCGCGGCGGACGATTCGGATCGAGCCCTGCATCGCGAAACACCGCGTGATTCACGTACATGCCGACCGTGCCGCAGGTATTGACCAGCGCCCACACCTTGCCCTGGTGGCTCATCAGATCTCGTACCGCAGGCGCGTATCGATCGAGCGATACGTGGCCCGATTCGAACATCTCATCAAGCGGCTGGATGGCACCCGCCATCGCGTACGTCGGAACGTTGAAATTCCACAGGCCCAGGATGTCCGGAGGCGTGCCCCCTGCAATCGCGATCGCGGCCTTGCGGTCGATGTCGCTGATCGCAAAGTAGCGGACGTGGATGCGGTTCTGCGACGCGTTGAACTCGTCCACCACGCGCTGCATCGCGCGGCCTTCATCGCCGGTCCACTTTTCCCAGTAATCGATCACCGTCCGGTCGCTCGGCGCGTCCTGCGCGCGCCGGGGGCCAAAGAGCACGAGCCCCGCGCCGCCCGCAGCCATGGCACCAAGAACGCCTCGGCGGGTCCATTCCCTGGCGCTTGGTGCGTGATTCATGCGGCGTGCTCAATCCACTCAAAGCTAAAGAGAACGGAGAGTGATGACGATCGATCAGCGTTCGCCCGGCGAAGTCGGTGACTTGTTGTCCTCAGGCGTGGCACCTCTCCTGCGGTCGATCGCGTCCTGACGCTCTGCGTTCAGGCGCGTGATCGTCGCTTCCCAGTCAGACTTGCTGAACGGAAAGCCCGTGGGCTTGCCGGTCTGCGGGTTCACGATACCGTCGGTCGGCTTGGCCATGCCCTGCCGCTGACGAAGCTGAAGCTCCATCTCGCCGCGCGTCATTTCCCACTCATACCCGGTCTCGGAGCACTTGAGCGTAACCATCTCCGACAAGCGATCGATGCTGTAAGGATCGTTGGCACCCGAGAGATTCTGGTAGATGAAGATGCTCACACCGAGCATCGCGACGGCGACGACCCAGCCGAGCCAGGGACGCTCATTGACGAACTTGCGGAGCTTCTCCATCGTGCAGGGATCCTCGGAGAATCAGGCGTCCCCCCGGAATCGGGGGGACGCTGTGTGCGAACGGGTTGTGATGCAAAGATGCAGCGAAAACAAGCTCAGGGGCCGTAACGATCGGGGTAATAGTGGCCCCAGTTGTAGAACGGGCCTGGCGCGCCGTACTTATCAGTCGACTCATTGAACCAGTAGTCGTACACCGGCATCTTGCGGACGCTCAGGTCACCAAAGAGCAAGTGGCTCTTGCCCATCGTGTTGTCCTTGTACGTCACGTTGTTGCCGCCTGGGAGACCGGTCTTGCCGCCATGGCGAGGAATCCAGTCAACCGCGTCTGCGATCCAGACCACCTCGTCGGGATGCTCGATCAGACGGAGAAGCTGGTTCGCAACACCGTGCTGACGGCTGGGGTTGTTGGTGTACCGCGCGGCCCGCGAGTCGTTCACCCAGTACTCGTTGACGATCACCGTGCCGTCATCGTTCTTGGTCTTGGCCTGATCGCCGCCGATCTGGTACACGAACTGCGCTTCCATCCCCTTGCGGACATACGGATCACGCACGCTCGTCGCGCCCTTGGCTGATGGGCAGATGTAGACCGTGCTGTTGATCGAGCCCATCACGTCCGCGAGCTGGATGCAGAGCTTGTAGCGGTGACGCTCGGGGTTCTGATCGTCCTTGCTCTTGTACACCAGGACGTCAGGGAACCTGGGGTCCTTCTGCTCATCCATGTACATCGAGATGCCGGTCCCGATCTGCTTCTGGTTGCTCATGCAGATGACGTCGCGAGCGGCGTCACGTGCCTTGGCAAGCGAGGGGAGCAGGATGCTGATGAGCAGCGCGATGATCGCGATGACCACCAGGAGTTCGATCAGGGTGAACCCGCGAGAACGACAAGAAGAGTCATTCGAAGTCATCAGGGAGTCCTCCCGGTCGGGATTTCAGCCGCATTCTTGACGACGACCTTTTCAGCAGGCCAGCGTACCTCAACTTCGACGCTCGTGCGACCTTCGAGCATCTTCGAGGGAATCAGGCCGCCTTCCACTTCTTTACCGTCGACCGCCACCGAGGGTTCGACCCCGGGCCTGCAGGCCGCTGCATCAAACTTCACGTTCACCTTGCACCCGCGGTACAGGCGAGAGAACTGCACCGTCCCCAGCGAGCTGAACGCGCACGGCTGGACCAGGAGACCCTGCCACGTCGGCCGAACGCCGATGACCCACTCGAGCATCACCCTTCGGAGCCACTGGGCAGAGCCCGTGTACCACGTCCACCCTGCTCTGCCCGGCAGATCCGAGAGGGGACCATCCACGTTGCCCGGCACCACGTACGGCTCTGCGTGGTACGCCTCTGCATCCGCGCCGCGAACCGGTGGCGCGACCGAGTTCCAGATCTTCTCTGCAGAGACCGAGTCGTTCATCTTGCAGGCAGCAGCCAGCGCCCACGTCGCTGCATGCATGTACACGCCGCCGTTCTCGCGAGCGCCAGGTGCATACCGCGTGATGTATCCGATCGTCGGATCCGGGATCGTGTACGCAGGTGCGAGCAGAAGCGGACCGTAATCCGTGAGAAGGTTGGCCTTCACCGAACTCCACGCCTGCGTTGAACGATCCGAAGGCGCACCCTCTGAGAGGATCGCCCACGTCTGCGCGTTGAGGTGGATCTTGCCCTCGCTGCTCTGCGATGAACCCACCCACTGCCCGTCGTCCTTGGTTCCATAGCGGAACCACGAACCATCCCAGGCGTGCGTGTTGAGAGCAGTAAGGAGCGTCTTGCGGCGCGAGGCACACTCAGATTTCTTCGCATCGATGCCAAGACGGTCGTAGAGCGTCTCCATGTCCGCGAGGATCATGACCAGGAACCAGCCCAGCCACACCGATTCGCCGCGGCCTTCGATGCCCATCGACGACAGGCCATCGTTCCAGTCGCACGAACCGATCAGCGGGATGCCGCGAGCGCTCATGCGTGCAAACGCACGTGCGATCGAACGCTCGCAATGGTCAAGGAGCGTTGCAGGGTTCTGCTGATCGACGAACGGCTCCTGGACCGAGAGGATCGAGAAGTCGCCCGTTTCCTTGAGGTACTGGCACGTGATGAACGCGAGCCACAGGTAGTCATCGCTGCACATCGTGCGCAGGCCAGTCTCGGTCAGCGGGTGCCACCAGTGGTAGACGCTGCCATCGACAAACTGGTGCCGGGCGTGAAGCAGGATCTGCTCGCGCGTCTTGGCAGGGTTCAGGTTCAACCACACCAGGCTGTCCTGGAGCTGGTCGCGGAAGCCAAACGCGCCCGACTGCTGGTAGTAGCCCGTCCTGCCCCAGAGGCGACCGCTGATCGCCTGGTACGGCAGCCAGTGGTTGCACATCAGGTCGACGTCGCCACGCGAAGATTCGATCTGCGTCGGCGAGAGACGATCGGTCCATGCGTTCTGTGCACGCTTGATCTCTGCCTCGACCGCAGCGACCGAGCTGAACTTCTTCAGCGACTCGGTCACTTCGCCCCTGCTTTCGCCGATGCCAAGGAGGAAGTACAGCGTCCTGGTTTCACCAGGCTTGAGCTCAAAGTCGCCGCCGACCGCTGCACTCGCATCACCGATGCGGCCGAATGGACCTGCAGGAGGGACATCGCCCTTCATCCCTGCAGGCGACGCGATGTCGCCGTAACGACCCAGGAAACGATGCTTATCAGAGACCGCAACCTTGGCGGTGAAATCGATTCCGCCGACAGAGTGACCTGCAACGTACGGCCACGGACGGTTCCAGTGCTCGCGCTCGCTCTTGGCAGGCACGTCCCACATGTTCTTGGTCGCGATGATGCTGTTGAGCGAAGGCTCGTGATCGCAGGTGAAGAACAGGCGATGGAACTCGCGCTTGGCGTCGGGCGCGACGCCGCAGCACCACTCCATGAACGAGCTGATGCGAAGCTGGCGAGCCTTGCCGGAGGTGTTGGTCAGCGTGACATGCCAGAGCTCGACCGGTGCTTCTGCAGCAGCCGCGAGCGTCCATGATGCACGGACGCCGTTGCACTCGGTATCGAATCGCGTCGAGCCTGAGGTGTGCTCGCAGCGGTAGCTGTCGTACTTGGGAGAGCAGGGCGTTGGCGCGAGCGACCAGATCGTGCCGTCCGCGCGATCTGAGAGGTACAGGAACTTGCCGTGGCGATCGCGTGCAAGGTCCATCTCCCAGCGGGTCAGGACGTTGAGCTGGCTGTTATCAAGCCAGGAGAAGCCGCCGCCGTTCTGGCTCACGACAAGCCCGTAGCGGCCGTTGCTGATGACGTTGATCCACGGCATGGGCGTGCCGGGATCGGTGATGACGTAGGTTTTGCCGTCGCTCGAGAAGTGACCGTACTGGTTTGCGAACTGGTGCTTTGACATACGTGGGGATCCACCGAGGAGTCACCCGATCCTGAAGATGCACCCCGACCCGGGGCGGGACCGGCACGCAAAGACACGTCTCACAAACGGTCCTTGCGTCTCCTGACTGAAAGCGTTTTCATTCTGCCTGTATTCGCGTCCTGTGTCAAGCCGGTTCCGGTTTTTCCACCGGGAGAGCATCGACGACAGATCGCGACCGATATCGGACCTTGAGAGCCGCTGGCTCAGCGGCCCTGCTTCACGCCCGCTCCAGATGGCGACAAGCCAAGCCTCTGCATGCTCCGCTGGACGTGCGGGTGCTTCTCAAAAAGCCGCCAGATCAGCCCCGAACGAGCATTCTCGATCGACACGATCAACGGCCCCTGGTCGATCGCCACGCACCCCGGTGCAGACCAGCCGGTCTTGGGCGTGTACGAATCGAGGAAGCCGATGCCCCCCTCTGCAGGGTCGCGCCAGATCAGCGGCGAGCCATCGGGCTTGGCCAGGCTCTTGTAGTGGCGAAGTGCACGGATGGATTCATCGGGCACGAACATGATCGCGCTCCCCGCGGTGTAGGGCGCGATCGTTCCATCCGCCCAGTCGTCCTTGGGCTTGTGCGTGGCAAAATCCATCTCAGGCTTCGCACCAGGAATCTTCACTTCGCGCGGGAAGAGTCCCGGGACGAGGTACGTGTTGTCGCCATCGCACGCGCTCAGGCCCCATGCATCCTCGCCAAAGCCCGGGAGCTTCTTTGGATTCTCGATCGCCTTGCGGCGGTGCATGAGCGCGGACCGTCGTGCATTCTCCCACCAGTCGATCTGCACGCGGTTCTTCACACCGTGCGATGCAGGGTCGTCGATGCCAAGATCCGCGTAGTTGATCCAGCAGTGCGCAAAGAAGCTCGTGAAGAGCGCGCCCGACCACGGGAACCAGCTGAACGGACCATCGCCGTATTCACCCATGCGCCGACGAAGGCGGTAATACGTCTCTGCAGGGACTGCACGGGCTTGGTCCTCGCTACCCACCGCAAGGAACGTCACGAGCCTCTGCTCATCCCCTGCATCCGCCCAGTAAAATGGCAGGTAGTTTCCGTCGCCCATCGGCTCTGACGGCTTCTTTGCCTTCCACCCGAGCGTCAGAAAGTCCTTGTAATGGGCCTGTTTTGGCGAGTGATCGACATACGCAGACCAGTCTGCTTCCTCGACAAGCTGATCCGCGAGCTTTGCAATCTCGCCGCCGAAATACGACGACGCGACGATCAGGCCGCACTTGAGGATCGTCGAATCGATCGTGCTCGCGACGACCTCGTAGCTCTTGGGATCGGGCACTGCAGTGTCGATCGTGATGAAGTGAAAGAACACGCCCTTGTGCCGGTTGCTCGGTGCATCGTGCAGCGCACGAACGACGCGCTGCGCGAGCTCAAGCCCCTGCTCGCGCGTGATCCACCCGCGCTCGATGCCGATCGGTATCGCAGAAAGCTGAAAGCCCACGCCCGCGACACTCGCAAATGTCACACCTGTTCGATCGGGAACAAGACCCGTCTTTGGGTGTGCCTGCTCCCAGAACCAGTTGAACGAACCTCGCTGCACCTCATCAAGCAGCGCTGCATCATCGCGCGAGAACTCAAACGGCGGACGACGCGTCGCGGGGTCAGAGCGAACCTCAAGCACATCCGCACGCGGCACTGTGTTTACTTCATCACGCTGTTCAGCGCGATGCGGCGCTGCGTGCGTGCAGCCCGCGATCGCGAGCACGCAGGCCACTGCGGAAAATCCGATGTAAGCGCTATCATTCGAGCGGATCGTCATGGCAGTGCTGCTCCTTCAACCGGGCATCACGAAACTCGTCATCACGCGTCACGTGGGGGGAGATCATGGTATCCTTCGAAAAGATGCCAGCCGACCACCGGACCAGTGACATACCGCCCCTTCGAAAATCAGGCGGTCCTGTGTCCATTCAGGACGTTGCAGACGCCGCGCAGGTCTCGATCGCCACCGTCAGCAGGGTCATCAACGGCCACCAGCTCGTCGCGACCGAAACCGCTGCACGCGTCAAAGCCGCCATCGAACGCCTTGGCTTCAAGCCAAACCGCTTCGCACAAGGCCTCATGACCCGCAGGAGCAAGCTCCTGGGGCTTGCAGTCCCCGACCTCTACGGCGAGTTCTATTCGACCATCCTCCGCTCTGCAGACGCTGCTGCACGCAAGGCAGGCTACCACCTCCTCGTGTCGACCTTCGCGGGCCACTCCGCTGCACACGGCAATGCGAACGGCGACGAAAACCCAGACGGCGACAACCTCCTGGCCTCGCTCCCATTGAGCCTCCTTGATGGCATGGCGGTGATGATCACCGAGCCCAACCGCAGGGCAGTTGAAGCGATCCGCGCGATGTCCGTCCCTGTCGTCGTCGTTGATCTTGAAACCGGCGGCACGCAGATGGACACGGTGCTGGTCGACAACGTCACCGGTGCACGCGAAGCTGCAGAGCACCTTCTTGATGGCACGCCGCCAGATCGCATCCGATTTGTGGGTGGCCCCGAAAGCAACTTCGACACCGTCCAGCGCTCGCGTGCAGTGACCGATGCGCTCGCGCGTCGCGGTGCAAAGCTCCACGCCTCGCAGATCCGATTCGGTGAATATTCGCTGGAATGGGGCAGAAAATGGGCACACGAGGCCCAGGCTGCAGGTGAGCTCAAGGGCGCGGGCGTCCTTGCAGGCAATGACGAGATCGCCTGGGGCATCATGCTCGCTGCACAGGAGCTTGGAATCTCGCTCCCGAGTGAACTTCGCATCGTCGGCTTCGACGACACGCGCCTCTCAACGCTCACGCGTCCAAGGCTCTCGACTGTTCACATGCCCCTCGCGCAGATCGGCACTTCCGCGCTCGATCTCCTCGCGCGGCGCATCGCAGACCCTGCCGCCCCTGCAGAGACCATCCGGCTGTCGACCAGTCTCGTGCAGCGCGAGTCGTCGTAAATTCTCGGTGAACAGAGATCAGTAAGCAGTAAACAGCCGAAGCGACACCGCTCGCACTGCTGCACTCTCGTGCAGTCCGCCGCTTGCAGTCCGCAGCCTGCTTCTTCGCCTTCCCCCAGTGCCTGATGCCCGATGCCCAGTGCCTTGCCTTTACCTCTTACTTTTCCTCAACCACGCCCTCGTTCTTCTTCACATTGGCGTTGACGGAAGGATTCGCAAGCCGCGTCAGGAGTCGCCACGACTCTGCAGTGTGCTCGCCACCTTCACGCGGGATCCACCAGAGCGACCACGAAGGACCGACGCGGACCGAAACCACGCGGCCGGGCGCGATCTCCGTATCGATGTGCGCGGGTACGGACGATGCGATGACGGTCGTCTTTCCGTGCTGCGTACCGGGAACTTCCGACGGCAATTCAGTTCCCCAGTTGCCCGCGATGCTGTGATGATCCATCGAGCCTGCAGAGAGCGAAGTATCGCGCTTGGGCGTGCTTGAGCCGCGATCCGCGAGCACCGGCTGCGTCTTGGGCTCGCGCTCAACCTTCGGCGCCGGCTCGACAGCAACCGGCGAGCCACCCTCGGGCTGCGCCGGAAGCACGGACTGCGATCCCGGCCCGAACATCAAGATCCCGACGCCTGCTGCAAGAATAATCCCTGCAGCGACCATCGCGGGAACTGCCCACGGCGACTGCTTCCTCCCGATGACAAACACGTTTTCAGAAGCAGAGCGGAACATGACCTCGCGGGAGATCGCCATCGAAAAATCAGGAGATTCAACGGGAATCCGTGCAGCTTCGACCGCGCCACGGAGCGAGTAATACTCACGGCGCGCTACCGGATCACGCTCGATGCGCTCCACCGCGTCCTCGCGGTTCTTACCTTCAAGAACGCCATCGAGGAGATCGTCGATCAGCGCGGTCATCGCCGGATCGAGCGTCGCGGCGGCACTTGGCCCCTTCGCACTTTCGTTCTCGGCTTTGCTGGTACTCACAGGGAAACCTCCGTACGAACAAACTTCACCACCGGCGTCGAGCGAGCGTCGCGGGATACTGGATCCTGGCGGGCCTGCTGAGAATCGCCCCCGCCTTCCGGTGCAAACGTCCGAGTCACCGAATCGTTGCCTGAACTCTCGGAATCGTTCGATGTGCCATTGCCTAACGCCACCATCGCATCACGCACTGCACGCCTGCTGCGATGCAGATGACTCTTGACCGTCCCCTCAGGGATCTGCATGTGCTCTGCGATCACCTTGATGGGCCAGTCGTGCTGGTGAAACAGAAGAAAGATCTCCCGCTGATCGGGAGAGAGAACGCTCAATGCCATCTCAAGCCGGTCGCGACGATCGGACTGCTCATCCAGGTCCGCCACCCGCTTATCACCACCTGCAGAAGCGCCGGTCGACCGTTCAACCGCGTCGGTGTCAAACCCAGGTGAAGACTTCTGCACCGAGTTGATGTACAGCCGACGGGCGATCGTGAACAACCAGGTCGAGAACCGAAAGCGACTGTCGAATCGCTGGATGTTCATGATCACGCGCACAAACGACTCCTGAACCACATCCTCCGCCACCTCGGGACGCCCCGTGAGCCGGTACACAAAGCCATAGAGCGACGACTGGTGCGCACGCACCAGCGACTCGATGGCAGCCTTGCTCCCCTGGGCCGCCTTGCGGATCAGCTGTTGTTCTTCGCCGCGATCCATGCTTGTCTGAATGAGTCTACCGGTGGCTTTGCCGGGGGTTGCAGAATCGCCTAGCAACCGGCAATTCCTGCCGGCAACAGGTCCTTACAGCCCAATCCGGCCCCACAGGACCGAAAATAACCCTTGGAGAACGCCGTGCCAGGGGCTGCAAGAACCCGAACTCGATGCCAACAATGCGGCATGAACGTTCGTACTCCATTCGCCATACTGCTCGCAGCCTCCTTCACTGCACTTCCTGCATGCACCTCTGAGAAGCTGTCGGGCGAAAAGCAGGGCGATACCCAGGCCGCTCACACGCAGCCCTCTACCACTCCTGCTCAATCCGCACCCGCAGGCAAGCAGGAATGGCGCTCGCAGGAAGCACCGCTCCTCACTGAGCACATCCAGGTCACGTTCCGCAACAAGTTCCTCAAGGCAGGTGAGCAGTACTTCAGCCCCGATGGCTCGTGGATCATCTTCCAGGCGATCGAAGTCCCTGCAGACGTGAACACGCCGCCCAGCCCCCACTACTCGATGTACGTCGCCAAGCTGAATCGCAATGCAGCGGGCGAGATCACCGGCGTCGATGAACCGATCCTGATCAGCCCTGCAGGTTCTGCAAACACCTGCGGCTGGTTCCACCCGACGCAGCCTGCACGCGTCATTTACGGCTCCACGATCGGTGAACCCAACCGCGACGAGCGCTCCGGCTTCCAGGTCGGCACTAACCGCTACCGCTGGGCGTTCCCGTCGGAGATGGAGATCGTGACGCAGACGATCCGCCCGATGGTTCTCTCGCTCGGGCAGACGCAGCAGTCGCAGTGCGGTACCGACTACCTCGCCTCGCCGCTCTTCGCACGTGAGGGCTACGACGCAGAGTGCTCCTTTGACCCGACCGGCAGGTTTGTCCTCTACGCCAATGTCGACCCCGCCAAGACGCTCCCCGACGGTCGCGCGGATGCAGACATCTACATCTACGACACCAGGACACAAAAGCACCTCCCGCTCGTCGTCGCACCCGGCTACGACGGCGGCCCGTTCTTTTCTCCCGATGGCAAGTCGATCTGCTACCGGAGCGACCGCAAGCTCAATGACCTCCTCCAGCTCTACATCGCGGACCTGAAGTTCGAGACCGACGTGGAGGGCAACGCGGTACCCGTCGGGATCGAGCGTGAGTACCAGGTAACCGATAACGAGGCAGTGAACTGGGCACCCTACTGGCACCCGTCGGGCTCGTTCCTCGTGTACGGCACCAGCGAGGTCGGCCACAGCAACTACGAGGTCTTCGCGGTCGAGATCGACCGGAGCAAGCTGGCAGAGGGCAAGAACAAGGAACTCCGCCGCCGTCGCATCACGTTTGCACAGGGCGCGGACGTGCTTCCGACGTTCTCGAATGACGGCTCGCTCATGATGTGGACCAGCCAGCGTGGGCCGATGGTCGAAGGCGAGACCAAGGGGAGCAGCCAGATCTGGATCGCACGCTGGAACGGCATGCCCTTTTCGAAGGAATGGAAGGAATAGTCTTCGTCCATGCATCTTCCGGACGACTTTGGACTCTCGCCCCTCGCCACGCTCGCGCACGTCGGTTCGCGCGTTGTGTCATGGCGTCACGCGAGCTTCTGGAATGCATGGGAAAAGAGCCTTCCTTTAGAGGCTCCCTCGATCACGCAGATCGCGGGCGGCAAGGTCGACAAGACCGACCCCACTGCCACGCACTGCTTTGAAAGCACGCGCAGCGTCTCGATCGGCTGCACGCTGATCGAGCCCCCTGCAGGGATGCAGGTTCGTGGCGGAATCGTCACCGTGCACGGCTATTCGGGGGTGGGCCCGCTCGCGGGTGAGCGTGAACGCTGGCAGCACCTCGCTGCATCGGGCGTTGCGACGCTTGCGATCCGCCTTCGCGGCTTTGCAGGTTCTGCAGCAGACATCGGCCTCAAGACCGATACCGACGAAGGCTGGGCGGTGCAGGGCCTTCCAGAACTGATCGCAGCAGAAGACGCTTCACCCTCGGTGCAGGCCGCGACGTGGATCGTTCCGCAAGCAGTGGGCGACATCGTCAACGCGATGCGGGCACTTGCAAAGTGGATCGGCCGCGATGTCCCGATGATGCTCCACGGCGAATCGCTCGGCGCGGGGCTTGCAGTCATCGCCGCTGCACGTTCAAAGAAGTTCATCAAGGTCGATCGGCTCGCGATTGAACTCCCGAGCTTTGGCGATTGGCAGTGGCGGCTTGCACAACCTGCCACCATCCCACCGCGCGAACCATCGGGCAGCGTCGGCTCGCACATCCGTGTACTCTGGACCCGCTACCAGGAGCAGCACGAGCACTTCATTTCAGCCCTTCGACTCTGCGATTCGGTGGTGCACGCACCGGATCTGACTGCAGCGACTTTGTGCAAGCTCGCAGAGCGTGACGACATCGTCCCCGCGCCAACTGCAGCAGCGGTTTACAACGCGATCGGGACCGAGATGCTCTTCAAGTGGCGGTTCATCGTGCCGTTCGGGCACTTTGACGGCGGCATCCGCGGTGCACGTCGGCATGCACTCTTTGAACGTGCCACCGATCTTTTCCTTGACCCCACGCTCCTCCCGCAGGACGCGATCAGGCTCATCGAGCCGATTCTCCTTTCGGGCGATCGATTGCCGGATGATGCACAAGCGAGGCTGGGGGCGGTCAAGATTCCGCAAGTCGAGGATGCGCCACTCTCGCTCTTTGGCAGTGCAGCGGAAGCACCGACCGCTCTGCAGCCCACTGCGACAGAAGCAAAGTCCACGCGGCGCGACGTCTCGCTCGAGCGTGCGTTGAGCGATGCGTACAAGGAGGGCGGTCGAACGCTCGACGACCTTCCGTACACCGACGAGTTTCAGAGCATTGTCGCTGCAGTCAGGCTCCACGCGGCCGCGATGACCGACCGTGAAATCTTTCACAAGCTTCACAACATGCGAAAGGCAGGTCGGCTGCCAAAGCTTGGGCGTGCAACCGCTTCCAAACCGGCCGTGATCGCCGAAGATGAACGCCTTCTCATCCAGCTTGTGGAAGAAGCGGTGGGTTCGACGGGCCAAAGAGATCAGTTGCCGTACACCGAGCCGTTCAACCGCCTGATCTGGGAGTTCAACCGGAGAACCGGGAGAGAACTCCATCCGCATGAAGTGTGGAGACTCGTGGCGACGCTCAGCAAGTAATCAAGTATGATCACGCCCGAACGTGGTGCTCCAGGCTCGCAGGACAGCCGAACGCGAATGACTGAACATCAATGGCTGAACGTGCACGGCGAAGTGGAATGGGCCGGATGGGTATGGGACGCACGGCAGAAGAAGTGAGCTTCACCACCGTGCGAACAAGGGACAACCGATGACTCGCTCTCTGCGATCGCTTCTCTCGGACATCGTGGACTACGCGGGACTCTTCCCACCTGCAGGGCTCTCGATGGCCGCGGCCGTCGAGCATTACGCCCGTGCAAAGGAAGGCGAGCACGAATGGATGCTCGGCCGGTTTATCTGCCCCGCTGCACGCCTTGCAGAACTTTCTGAGCACGGCGCTGCACTCATGCCCGGCACATTCGCCACCAGCGGCTACCGCGAGCGTGTCGATGCCTCTGAACCCTGGATGGTCAGCGTGCTCCTTGATGGCACCGATCCAAAGAAGCTTGAAGCAGACCTGAACCACGTCGACGCATTCAACGCCCGGCATGCACGCGAAGAAGCAGGTCTTGCGCGGATCGACATGGCCGAGATCAAGGTGGCGGATGTCCACCAGATCGATTCAGTGCTCGATGTTCTTCACGAAGACATCTTCCCGTTCTTTGAGTTCCCGGTCACCACAGATTGTCGGGGCTTTGTCGCTGCACTTGCAGGCAACTCTGCAGGCGCCAAGCTCAGGACCGGCGGCGTAGTCGGTAACGCATTCCCCACGGTCGACGAAGTCGCTGCATTCCTCCATGCCTGTTCAAGCATCGATATCCCGTTCAAGGCAACTGCAGGTCTTCATCACCCCGTTCGCGGCAATCACAAGCTGACATACGAACCTCAGAGTGCCTCGTGCACGATGCACGGCTTTCTCAACCTCTTTGTTGCAGCAACGCTCATTCGGAGCATCAAGCCCGACATGAACCTGACGCGTCAGATACTCGCGGAGGAAGACCCCGAGTCATTCCGCGTCAGTGAGGAGCTCCTGGGCTGGCGAGAGTTCCTCGTTGAAGTCGCGGACGTAGCCCTTGCACGAGAGAGCTTTGCGCTTTCCTTCGGAAGCTGCTCGTTTGATGAGCCTGTCGAGGATCTCAAGAAGCTCAAGCTCTTGTGATGCTGCGTTTACAGACAAAGGCGATCGACAGCACAGCTCTGTAGATCCCTCCAGCACACTCCTCCAATGAAAAAGGGGCTCGGCACACGCCGAGCCCCTTGTCATTCATGTCTGCTTTCAGTCCTAGCCGGATCAGCACCCCGATTCAAAGGCGAGGACGAAGGCAGTGAAGTCGTCGGTATCGACAAAGCCCGTACCGTCGAAGTCTGCCTGGATGTCGCCAAGCTCAAAGAGCTGGACGAAGTAGGTGTAGTCGTCGGTGTCGACAAAGCAGGTCTGATCAACGTCCGCGGGGCAGTATTCCATCGTAATCCGCGTCGGATCGTGCCCTGCGTTGTTCGCGGTCGAGGAATCGTTGGTCACCGTCGCGATCGCGCCGACGTAGTAGAGACCCTCTGCAGGGATGCACGCTGCATCGATGAAGTGCGTCGTGGTCCTGCTTGCACCCGCCGCAAGCGAGGTGAAGTTCCTGCTGTCCATGTAGTTGTCTGCAGCGGAGATGATCGTATTCGATGAGCTGTAGAAGTCGACCGTATACGCGCCGGTCGGTGCATTGCCGATGTTCTGGACCTGGAGTTCCACCGTCACAACATCGCCCGGGCGGTAGGTCCCCGAGGTCGCATCGACGCTGACGATCGCCAGGTTCGGAGCCTGGACCGTCAGGTTCACCGTGCGTGCGAAGGTCACGCCGCCGTTGAAGCAGTCCACGAAGTTGACGGTGTCGGAATATTCACCCGCTGCAAGGCCGTTGGCGACCGTGTTGTTCAGCGTGAGCGTGACGGTCGCGCCGTCCTGATCAAGTCGACCTTCATCCGGCGATGCGCTGAGCCACGAGGGCAGGCTCGTCACCTCGTACCGAACACCCGTCTCGCCCGTGAAGCCCAGCGTGTAGACCCTGCTGGTCGTTCCCGAGAATCCACCGCGAAGGCCCGCGATGTTCCAGGCAGATGCAGGAGCAACGCTCGAAAGATCGCCCTGCGTGAACACGCTGACCGCACCGACGTGCGTGTTCCAGCTGTTCACTTCACCATACTCTGCGTACAGCCACATCTTGGCAGGACGACCAGGTGTGTTGAAGTTCTCGTTGTAGTCCGCCCAATCGAGCTGACCACCGAAGTAGTCGCCCCAGCGGAAGCCGCTGTAGCTGCCATCACCATCACGAACCAGTGCAGACGAACTCGAGAACGTTCCCCTGTTCACGTCGACCCAGCGAACCTCGGGCTCGTTGCCCGCGCTGTTGCCGGTGCGAGTGAAGACCCAGTACGCGCTGCCGCTGTAATCTGCAGCGACCGAGGGGAACCAGTAGTCAAAGCCGCCTGAACCGAACTGCGATTCCCACTTGAGCGTGTTGTTGACCGGATCGAACTTCATCAAGTGGCAGCGCACGTCCGCGCCGCTGTTGAAGCCCGTCTGAAGACCCGTGAAAAGCTCGATGCCGTTCGAGCCGAGCGTGTCGTTGGTCGCAACGCCCGTCATCAGCCTGCAGTTGATCGTGTCAAGCGTCGCGCCGTTGGGCTGCACTGCAGATGGCGGCTGCGTATACGCCCCCACCGTGATATCCGCGGTCGAGATCGATGAACCGCTGAACGCGTTGGTCAGCTTGCGGATCGTGATCTTGTCACCACCGCCGCCGCGCGAAGCAAGGAAAATACCGTCGATGTTCGCGCCCTGGGTCCAGGATGACTGCATCTTCACCGAGCGCGGCGTGCTCATCGCAGTGCCGTCTGGGTTCGTCAGGTTGCTGTAGCCGTAGAAGGTCGTCGAGAGCGCGTTATAGAGCTGCGCCTTGTCCGCAAAGCGGATGCGGCCCCAGCGGAACCCGCCATTCCAGCGGAACTGATTGCCCGAGAAGTAGACCGCGGTGTTGCTGTAGCCAAGGTCGTAGTAATCCGCCCAGCTCTCGTCTGCAGAGCCGTCGTCCTGCACCATCTGGACGTCGTACCAGTAGGCACCCGCGCCGGTGAGACCGAACGGCGTCGCGCCGCCCGTCACCGCGACGAGCATCGTCGATTCCTGCGTCGCGTCGCGCTTCTTGTGCCAGATCATGACCCACCTGCTGCTCCAGGGGTCGTAAATGATCTTGGGGTCAAAGAGGAGGTACGCAGAGTCGTACCCGAAGTAATCCTCCGCGTCGATCGTGTAGAGCGTGTTGCCGCAGGTGTCATACACCGCAAAGTCGTCGTTGGTCACGGTGACGATGTACGTCCCGTTGGTCGCAAGATCGCAATCCGGCGGCGTCAGGTCGTTGAAGCCGTGCGAATCAAAGTTCTGGAACGGCGTCGCTGCTGCAACACCCGCCATGTCGTCGTTCACGGGCGCGGGGCGCGACCCGGGAACCGCGTGATAGACCGGATCCTCGATCATCTGGTGGTTCACGCGCACCGGCTTGAACGGACGCTTCGTCCGCGTCTCAGGATCGATGCAGATGCCCGTGTCGGGGATGACAAACCGCGGCGCAACCACATCCGCCTCGATCGATCCCGCTGCATTGGTGTGTACCTTCACTTCCGGGACATACCCGCCGTCGCGCGGTGGCATCACCGGCACGACCTGCTGTGCGGACGCTGCAGTGGTCAAGAGCCCCAGCAGTGCACTGCACAGTGCTCCATGCCGCCTGATAGAAGACCAACTCATTTTCGACACTCCTTGACTTCCCTTCCCTGAACCCCGATCGAGCAACGCGGCCCCATCAGAAAATGGCGCCACGAACAAGCCCTCACTCTCGAAAGCGTCTTCCCCGAAACCCTGAGACAATTTTTCTTTGAATCTGCGTGAAGCCCTGACACCGAGCCTCAACAAATGAACCAGCCACGATGGCGCGCCGGCGAACACCGGCCCGGTTTACACCCTATCCCGCGGCGCCCGATAATGCAATAGTGTTTGAATCACCTGCATCATCGCTGAACGACGAATCAGGCAAAGCCTCACACTTCATGCCGAAAAAACAGGCCCACGCTGAGCGCGGGCCTGTTCGTTGCGTCACATTCTCAATTGGTATTTCGGTTGGCGCGGTACCTGTATTACGCGCGGTCAGGACGAGCCGAACGCTCATCGCGATCAGCCTTATAGCGCAAACCACCGAAGCCTTCGCGACCGCCGGGGCCATGGCGTTCTGTACCCCAGCGTTCACCAAAGTCATCGCCCATCCGCGGCCCGCCACGCGGGCCATCAAACCGCGGAGGACCACCCGGGCCCATCAGATCACGCTGCCCGCGCGGACCAAACGCCTCTGGCCCACGACCTGCACGTCCCTGCAGCCCGCGTGGCCCCTGCCCGCGATGCATGCCTTCAAAACCGCGCCGTGCTTCACCTCGTTCACCGCCGCCACGCGGACCCCATGCAGGGCCGTGACGACCAGGACCGCGATGTCCCTGCGGGCCACGCTCAAACCCCTCGCCGCGATCGCCACGCCCGCCCTCGCGGAACATGCGTCCTTCAGGACCACGCCCAAAGCCAGGACCACGACCTTCTCCGCGTTCACCGCGCGGGCCTTCAAATCCGCCCGGGCCGCGACGCTCATATCTGCCTTCGCCGCGTCCACGATGATCTTCTTCACGACCACCGCGCGGACGCTGTGCCCTGTCATCCTTCAGATCGCGATCATCACGCTCGCCACCGCGACCACCACGCATTGCAGGTCGATCACCGCGATCTTCACGGCGCTCATCACGCGGACCATCAAACCCGCGATCGTCACCACCGCCGCGCCGCATCCGGTCGCCACCATTGCGTTCATCACGATCATCGCGTTCAAACCCGCGACGTGCACCTTCACGGCCGCCGCGATCTTCGCGATCTTCGTGCTCGTCACGACCTGCCACGCGATCACGCGGGCCATCATCATCCCTCTCGCGATCACCACGACCGCCGCGATCCATCCGGTCGTCACGCTCTTCAAACCTGCGTTCCTCGCGTTCAACTCTCTGGCGAGGACGATCTGCACGGTCTTCGCGGCCAGGTCCACGATCGTCCTGACCCATCTCGCGCGGTCCAGGTCCATCAGGCCCACCCTGCTGACGTGCAGACGCGACCGAGGGCACGCCAAGGCACACGAGCAGCATCAACACCGCGGACCGGGTTCTCATCGAGTTCATCGGAAGGCTCCTTGTCATCAGTTCTTTGCACGCCCTGCATGGTCGCCGTGCGGGGTTATCCGACGCGAGCGCAGAACATCCGCCGCCACCCCTGGATCAGGAGTTCGGCCGAAAATCAAGACGCACGTCGGGTTGCTGGCTGGTTGTCCCCACCATCCCTGGAAGGCCCTTTGAACCACGCTGGTCCCGGGCCTTACCACTTGTTGTCAGTACAACGCGCCAGGGGGACGGCCATTGCCCGGACAAGGCGAAAACACCAATACAAAAGAAGCCCGAACAAGCGGACTATTATCCGCCGTGCCTATTCCTCGTATCGCCATCGTCGGACGGCCCAACGTGGGCAAGTCCTCCCTCATGAACATGCTCGCACGGTCGAAGGTCTCGATCGTTGATCCCACCCCGGGCGTCACGCGTGACCGCGTGACCGCGATCATCCACCTCGACGCACCCGACAAGAAGGGTCCGCCAATCATCGCAGAGCTCGTCGATACCGGCGGCTTTGGTGCATACGTGGCGGAGGGCGAGCGCTACGACGACGTCGGCGAAGACCTCACGCGCCTCGCGGGCGACATCGAGTACCAGATCTCGCAGGCCACGCATGGCGCGGACCTGATCCTCCTTGCGATCGATGCGCAGGCAGGCGTCACCGCGCTCGATGAGGAAATCGCGCGCCGCCTCCGCGAGCAGACGCTCGGCAAGCAGGAACGCTCGAAGGCCGCCAAGTCGGATGCTCAAACCGACGGCAAGTCAGAAGCCAAGCCTGCAGCCAAATCCAAGGACCGGAGGAAGGCGGCTGAGAAGAACCCAGACGACAAGACCCGCGCTACATCCGCTCGCGTCCAGGTCATCGCGACCAAGACCGACGGCCAGCGCTGGGAACCGCACGCGCTGGAAGCCTCCGCGCTTGGCATGGGTGAACCATGGTTCGTCTCCGCCAAGAACAACTACATGCGGCGCGAGTTCCTCGACTTCCTGTACGTCTCATTGTCAGACATCCAGGAAGACCAGCGCAAGAAGGGTGAATCAGAGGGCCACGCGACCGACCCCAAGGACGCGATGCCCGAGCTCAAGCTCGCGATCATCGGCAAGCGAAACGCAGGCAAGAGCACGCTGGTGAACACCCTCGCGGGCGAGCCCCGCATGATCGTCAGCGAGATCGCAGGCACGACCCGCGACTCGGTCGACGTTCGCTTTGAATACGACGGCAAGGTGCTCGTCGCGATCGACACTGCAGGTCTTCGCCGCAAGCGTGCATTCGCCAACCAGATCGAGTGGTTCGCCTACGACCGCCTCCAGCTCTCGGTGAATCGCGCGGACGTCGTCATGGTCCTGATCGACGCGACCGTCAAGATCAGCCAGGTCGATGAGCAGGTCGCAATGCTCGCGCAGAAGGCCTTCAAGCCTGCGATCATCGTCGTCAACAAGTGGGACCTGGCAGATGGCCAGCGCGGACCCGACGGCAAGATTGTCACGACGCAGCGCTACGAGGATTACATCCGCCGCGAGCTCCAGGGCCTGTGGTACGCGCCGATCGCATTCATGAGCGGCGAATCGGGCATGAACGTCCGCGAGACGGTGGATCTTGCGTTCGATCTCCACCGCCAGGCGTCCGAACGCGTCACGACCGGCAAACTCAACCGCCTCGTCGCGAGAATCCTCGAAACCAGCGGCCCCAGCGACAAGGTCGGTTCGCAGGCCAAGGTCTATTTCGTCGCGCAGACGGGCACCAACCCGCCGACGGTCTCGATGGTCGTCAACAAGATCCACCTCTTCACGCCCAACTATCAGCGGTTCCTTCTCAACCGCTTCCGTGAGGAATTGCCCTTCACGGAAGTGCCGATCCGCCTGAATGTGAAGCCACGCTCGCAGAAGGCACCGCCCGCCCACGCAATCGCCTCTGCAGGCGTGCGCATGCAGACCGATGCAGCGGACAACGACGCCCCGATGACTGCAGAGGAGTTCTTTGCAGAGTTCGAGAACGACGAGACCCCCACCGCTGCAATTGGCACGGAAGAAGGCTTTGAAGACGCCGACTTTGATGCAGACGGCGGCGACGAAGACGGCGACGAGGGTGAAAGCGAAGTCGAAGCACAGCCAGAAGCCGAACCTGCAGCAAAGCCTGCACGCGGACGCGGCACAAAGGCCAAGGTCGCTGCGACAGAAGAGAAGAAGCCCGCCAAGAAGAAGCCTGCTGCAGAGAAGGTTTCCACAGCCAAGACCAGCGGCAAGAAGGGCAAGGCTGCAGCAGAAAAGGCAGCTGCTGCACCCGCCGCTGCAGAGTCCGCGGATACCGACGACGATGACTTTGACGACGAGATCGACGCGGATGCCTACTTCGCGGAAATGGAAGCACAGGGCATGGGTGAAGACATCGACGACGAGGACGACTCCGAAGAGGAGTAATCGGTACTGATTCGGATCAGGCCAATTCGCATAAGGCCAATCCATATCGGGCCAGTTCACATCAGGTAAGCCCTGAATCTTGAAGAACCCACACAGACGGCGTGCTGCAGAGCACGCCGTTTTTCATTGCTGCTTCTCATTCATGGAATTCTCCGTTCATGAAACATCCCTCACGTTGTGCACCCCGAAGGACCTGCCGGCAGAGCAACGGCTGGGGTTTTCACGAAGGGAGTTTGAGATGGCACATTCAGCAATCAAGGCGGGGTTCATCACGGCTGCTATCGCTGCATCCGCAGGGTTGGCACACGCGCAGGCGGTCTATGGCCTCACATCAGTCCTTGGTGCATCGGGTCTCGTGCGGATCGACGCGCAGAGCCCTGCACTCGTCTCGATCCCCGTCGTCATCACCGGCCTCCAGGGCGGTGAAACGATCCTCGGCATCGATTTCCGCCCCGCGAACAACCGTCTTTATGGCCTCGGCAGCACCGGTCGCATCTACTCGATCGACGTCCACACCGGCATGGCGACGCAGTCAGGCACCGGCACGTTTGTGATCCCGCTCAGTGGCGACAACTTCGGCTTTGACTTCAACCCGACCGTCGATCGCATCCGCATCACCAGCGACACCGGCCAGAACCTCCGTGCACACCCCGACACCGGCGCGATCGTCGACGGTGATACGAACGCAGGTGGTATTCAGCCCGACGGCAATCTCGCATACGCAGCTGCAGATGTGAACGCAGGCGAGACACCCCGCATCGTCGCCTCTGCCTACACCAACAGCAATCCCGGCGCAACCACCACCACGCTCTACAACATCGATTCCGACCTCGACGTGCTTGTCACGCAGCTCCCGCCCAACGCAGGGACGCTGAACACCGTCGCGGAAATTTCGGTCCCCGTCGCGACCGCCACCGGCTTTGACATCGGCCCAGGCAACATCGCCTACTTCTCGACGCGCACGATCCTCCTCACCACGACGCTCAGCACGCTCGATCTTTCCAACGGCGATGCCACGCTCCAGGGTGTGATCGGCCTCGCTCCCGTTGACGTTGACGACATCGCAGTGGTTCTCTGTGCAGCTGACTTTGATCACACCGGCTTTGTCGACACCGACGACTTCACTGCGTTCGTCAACGCCTTCGAAGCAGGCGACATCCACGCAGATTTCGACGGCACGGGCTTTGTCGACACCGACGACTACGACGCCTTCGTCCGTGCGTTCGAAGCAGGGTGCTGATCAACCCTTCTTTGCATCTCTCTCATCCACACCCTGCCCGGAGCAGTCCGGGCAGGGTGCTTTTTTGTGACACGCTCAATCAATCCCAGATCGCGGTAAAGTCGCTGTCCTTCTCACCTGCAGTGGTGAAGATCCCAAGATACGTGTTGGTGCGGGAAGGATCATCAGGCTCATCGAAGAACGGGATGTCAGTTCTCGTCTGTCCACTCGAATCGACGTACGTGCAACTCTGCTGGGAAGGATGGCACCACCCGTTCTCAAAGCTCTTGTAGGTCTCCACGCTCGCGTCGCTGTAAGCGACGCCACCTTGCCACGTCCCTGTTCGCCTGCTCACCCATAACGAGTTGCTCGATTGATTCGCAAGCATCACGCCTCCGCCACCTGCAGCGATGCCCATCACTTGTGGGCCGCGATCCGATATGAGCGCAATCCGGGCATCGTTCGTAGTCTGCCAGAGCTTGCGTCTTGCAGGCGTGTGCGGCATGTTCGCGTAACTCACGCCGCCAGTGCCCTTCGTAAAATCCGCGCTGAACGCCGGGTCCCACAACGCATTCGGCGGATCAACCGCGGCAGCAGGTGTATTCATCGCATACGCCGCAAACGGCGTGATATTTCCATTCTTCTCAAGCGGGCTTACGAGCAGATCAACCGGCACGAAGCTGTTATAGATGAGTATCGACCACATGTTCGCCGAGTGGTCTTTCGCCGCGCCGATTTCGGCGGTCGTCGTGTTCTTGAGATCCAGTGCACTCGGCACCGGATAGCCGTTGTTGTGCTGGTCCCAGACGATAAACGCCTGCGCAATTCCGTGAAGGTACGAAGTGCTCATGGTCTCACGCTGCGTCTGCAGTGGCTTTCGGAGCATCACCATCACAATCGCAGCGGCCGCCACGGCAACGATGATCGCAATGGCAACCTCGACGATCGTCATCCCTCGATCAAAACGCTTGCTCACAATACCTCGCACAGTTCGACCCTTCTTCCCGCCTGGCATATCACCTCTGTAGAAACCGTGCACCTTACGCAGTCTATTCCAGGATGTGCATATCTACCCGATGACCGCAGCGCCCACGATCGTCCGTTACCAAAGCGGCCGCTTTGAAGTATGCTACCTGCATGAAGCACGCCACCCCCATCGCCCTCATCGCCTCGCTCTGCATTCTCGCAGGGTGTGAAAACAAGCTCACGCTCGACAACTACAACGCGATCACGCCGGGCATGACCCAGGGCCAGGTCGAGAAGCTCCTGGGCAAGGGTGAGAAGCAGGAAGTCGGCGGCGTCTCGATCGGTGCCGACGGCCTTGCCTCCGGTGCCAAGGCTTCGACCAACCATGCCGTCTACACATGGAAGAAGGACGGCGCGGAAGTCACCGTCACCTTCGTCGATGGCAAGATGACCGACAAGAACAAGCTGGGTCTTTAAATGGCCTGTAAATAGGCCAGCAAATGGGCCTGTAAACGGCCCAAGTCATCAAGCTGGTTCTTCAGCCCACGCCAGCCCCAAACCACATGAACAAGTGCCACTGCCACGCTGCTTTGAGCGTGGCAGTGTCTTCATTCTCACTCTGCTTTTGCCTGCACGCTCGCCGCCTTGCGCTTCTGTAAGACGCCCAGCACCACCGCCACGCCCAGCCAGATCACAGACAGCGGCACTGCCAGCCACGCGATCGCGATCCCCAGCGGCTTGACCCACTTGGGAATCCACCCGCCCATCATGTCACCTGCTCGATACACAAACGTATCGATGAAGCTCTTGCTCTTGTACTTCTCGTCGGGACCCATCAGCGTGTATAGCGATTCACGTGCAGGCCTGTCCACTGCATAGTGCAGCCCGCGACGCGCGACCTGGAACCACTTGAAGACCTCAAACGACGGGTTGGCCCACAGCGCCGCAAACCCCGCGATCGTCACGACCGGCAGCACGCACAGCGTTCCGCCCACGCCCAGGAACCGCATGATCTGCGACGTCAGGAAGAGCTGCGTCGCGAGCGTGAAGATGTTCGTCCAGCGATCAAGCTCCGCAAACGCTGCGATGCGGTCCGCATCTGACGCGAACGCATTGGAAACAATCTCGCCCTGCTGCATGTACAGGAACGTCGACGTCACCGTGTAGAGCAGCATGTACACCGCGATCGAGATCAGCATCGGCGAACGTGCAATGAGCTGAAGCCCCTTCCACATCCCAGGCCCGGGCTCGGTTGCCTTCACAACCTTGTCGCCTGCTGCAGCTTCCTTGAAGATATCCGTCTGCGCCACCCGCTCGCGTTCTTGCCGTCTCAGCAGCGCCTTGACGCACTGCACTGCCAGTTCCAGCGGAATGATCGCAAGCAAAAGCAGGAGCGGGACCGCGCTGATCTTGTCCGCGCTTCCAAGCAGACCCGCGATCCACGCAAGGAGACTGTCGCTCGATTGAACGATCCACCCCGTGATCGAGGCACCCGTGATCGCCCCGATCGTCCCGCCGATCGCGATCATGCCAAAGAGCCGCTTGGCCTGCTCGCGATCAAAGACGTCCGCATTCAACCCCCAGAAGACCGAGACCACGAACAGGTTGAACACGCTCAGCCAGATGTAGTACGCATACCCGAGCCCGATCTCCCACTCCTTCGGAAGGACATAAAAGAGCGTCATGAACACCAGCATGTTCAACGCAAAGAACCGGTACGTCGCGGGAATGAAGATCCGCCGGGGATACTTCGAGACCAGCAGCGAATAGAGCGGGTTCACCAGCGCCATCGCCACCAGGGTGCCCGTCATCAGCCAGGGAAGGTCGTCAAACGTCCGCTTGATCCCCATCACTTCCCGGACCGGCCGCTGCATGTAATAGCTCAGCAGCACGAAGAAGAAGTACAAGGCAGACAGGACGACAGCAGAACCTTCCCCCGGTCGGAGGGAGATCACTGCACCCAGAATTCCACGAGGACGATCCGAGGCGGGGCCGGACTTGTCCATGAATGAAGCCGATCCTCAAGAATTCGCGGCTGCATGCTCCACCTGCACGCTCACGCGGAACCAAATCACCGGAGGGGAGTATACAGCCTCGCGTGCCGCTCCCGTGGGAAGGGGGTCGTGCACATTCATGCAGGACCAACACGCCCCGATCCACCTCCCGCCCGAAACCACTCCATCCCATCCTTCAATGACCCCCGGAGCCGTGGTGCCTTGCAGCCTGCCCTCTTGCGGGAAATACCGTCCGAATCGTACTATCCTGATCCCACTCACTTGGGGACCCGATCCGGGCCCCTCGCCGAGAGACGCGTGGGAACGCCTCTCTCGGTGCAGGTTTCGAGAGAAAGTCATATGAACAACTCACGTCGGTCGTTCCTGCAGACCTCTGCACTCACCGCAGCAGCGCTCGGTGTCACGGGGGTCGTCGGTGCACGTGCCAAGGCCTCCACGCTCCTGGGCCGCGTCGGCTCTGCCAAGGGCATGAAGATCCTCATCCTCGGCGGTACCGGCTTCCTCGGACCTGCCTGCATGGAAGCATGCCTCGCACGCGGCCACCAGGTCACCCTCTTTAACCGCGGTGCACGCGAGACCATGCGCAAGGACCGCGGTCGCCCCAGCGTCGTCCAGGACGGCGTCGAAGTCCTCTACGGCAACCGCGACCCCAACAAGGCCGCCGACGACTGGATGGAAACGGCCCCTGCAGGTCCCGACGGCAAGAAGCACGAGCGCGATCCCAATAGCCCCAAGGGCCTCTCGCAGCTCGAAGGCAAGAAGTGGGACGCAGTGATCGACACCTCGGGCTACTTCCCCCGCATTGCCAAGGCCTCTGCAGAGACCCTCGGCCCCAACATCGGCCAGTACCTCTTCATCTCGACCATCTCGGTCTATAAGAGCAACGCCACCCCCGGCTCAGACGAGAACTCCGAGCTCAACACCCTCGCAGACCCCACCACCGAAGACTTCGGCGCGGGGTTCGAGAACTACGGCGGCGGCAAGGCGATGTGCGAGCAGGCGATCGAAGCTACCTGCCCCGGCAAGACCACGATCGTCCGTCCCGGCTTCATCGTCGGCATCCGCGACAACACCCGTCGCTACTCGTTCTGGCCCAACCGCATCGGCCAGGGCGGCGAGATGGTCGTCCCCGGTTCACCCACCGACCCGATCCAGATCATCGATGTCCGCGACCTTGCAGAGTGGTGCGTCCACCTGATCGAGCAGAAGACCATGGGCGTCTTCAACGCCACCGGGCCCGACAAGGAGCTCACCATGCAGGCCTTCTGCGAGGGAACCCGCGACGGCCTGGGTGCAAAGACCAACTTCACCTGGATCCCCACCGACTTCCTCGAGCAGCAGGGCCTCCCTGCAGGCGCGGTCTTCGGTGCATACCCGCTCTACATCCCCCCCACCGGCGAAACTGCAGGCTTCCACCGCGTCAGCGTCGCCAAGGCAGTCGCTGCAGGGCTCAAGTTCCGTCCCTGCTCCGACACTGCAAAGTCAATGACCGAATGGGTCAACACGCTCCCTGCCGACGTCAAGACCGGCATCCTTCCCCCCGCGCCCGGTACCCCCGGCTCGGTCGCCCTCACGCCCGAGCGCGAGCTTGAGATCATCAAGGCCTGGAAGGAAAAGAAGTAACCGATTCCTCTACCGGTGCTCGTGGCACAGGCGTCCCGCCTGGTCTACTTCTCTACCGGTTTTGATCGCTGCGTTGAACCAGTTCTCTGATCTGAAAGCACGACGAGCCGGCCCGAAAGGGTCGGCTCGTTCGTTGTACTGCTGAACTGATGATCCCGCTCACTTCACCTTCGAGCGTGCAGCGTTCACGATCGCTTCGTCACGCTCGCGATTATCGATGCGGATGTTCCGCGAGAGCACGCTGAGCATCGTGTTCGTCGGCGAGGTCATCACGTCCTTGCTGCACGCAGCCCACAACACATCCCGGAGGTACTCATCCGCGGAAGGCTGGTTGTCGAGCTTGCCGTAGCAATCGATGACCAGGTCGGTCCGCTCTGCACGATGAAGTGCAGGGAGCACTGCAGCGACAAAGTCGCTCGTCACCAGCGCGGGCTTCTCGCTCAGCGTCGAATCGGTCAGCCTTGCAACGTTCTTGTCTTGCCCAAGCAGCACCAGCGTCCTGGCTGCTTCCGCAAGCTTCCCTGCCTTCAGGTCATCTCGCAAAGAATCCGTCAGCGGCGTCGCCCCTTCGAGCGCAAGCTTCTCTGTTTCCGGTGCTCGCGGCCCCGTCGCGCTCAGCGTCCAGAGCGGATCGCCAAAGCACGCGATCTTCCAGATCGGTCCCGTCTCGACGCGCACTGCAGCGGCCCATGGGAAGTTGCCAAGCAGCCGTGCAGCCACCACCGGCGTCGGAACAAACGCATGGAGGAACGGTTCCTGCACCGACCCCAGGTACGCAAACACGCCGTGGTTGAACCATCGTCCCGCGACCGTCCCGCCTGCATTCACATCCGCAGCAGACCACGAGTGCACAAAGTGGACGGCTGCAGGGACATCAAGGAGCGGAACATCCGCGGGCTTGAGTCTCCCGGGCTTCACGTCAAAGAAGTCGGCGTTGCCCATGGTGTTCACCATGATCAACCCTGCATTTACCGAGTCGCCCGCACGCTCGCGCCATGCAGCATCGCCCTGCTTGGGCTTGTCATCGACCTCGACGGTCAGCCCGGGCTTCTTGGCGAGCAGTTCACCTGCCTTGGTGCCGTCAAAGGCTTTGAACGCTCCCTCATCCGCATACCCATCGAAGATCCACGCACGATCGACCGCGAGGAAGAGCGAGCACATCGCCATGTACGCCGCGCGCGGCCGCGTGCCCCACACAACGCTGCTCCAGCCCCACCGTTGTGCAGAGTCACCTGCCTTGGTGAAAAGCCGACGCCCGACCACGTCGGTCGTCGCGACCATCCCCATCTTCTCGCCCTGGCCAAACGTGAACTTTGCAGGCACGTTCATGCACAGCGCCACCGAGTCGATCTCATCGCCGACCGCGTCGTACTTGAGCCCTGTCGCCATGCAGGCATCTTCCGCTGCTTTCGCAACAGTCTCTGCCTGCTGCGTGTTCATCGTGCCGCCCGCGGCCTGCGGTGCTTTCACCCATGCGATCGGCTGCCCATGACCTGCAGCAAGCGCAAGGCCCGCCACCCATGCAGGGTCTTCAGGATTGCACAGCACGATCCCCGGCGGTGTCAGGTTCAGGCTCTTGAGATACTCGCAAAACGCCTTCAGATCAGACACCGGCTTGTCATACACCCATGCACGACCAAGCGCATGCTCAACCAGCGCCTGGAGCTTCTTTGGATGATGCTCAGGGATCCCGTCGGGCAAGCGCTCGGGCTCGCCCTCTGCTCGCGGCCGATCCTTCGATGCAGTCCAGCGAACAACCGACGTCGGCTTGAACGCACGGACGAACCGTGCGATGTCTTCCGCTGCTCTCGGTGATCCATCGTCGATCAATACCGGGAACCGGAGCTTGGGATTCCAGTGCGACACTGCTTCGACGTACGACGTGGCATCATCCGGCACGATCACGAGCGTCGGCAGGATCGAAACCTGGGAACGAATCAACACGACGCGCTCGCCAAGTGCGTACGCAGCTCGCATCGTCACTTCGCCCATCGTCGGAAGCTGCTGCTTGCCGTCTTCAGGTTGCTGCGGCTGGCTCGGCGCGGGGCTCGCAGGCTGCCCGACCGCCAGTCCCGTAAGAACAGCCATCAACGACACGATTCCCACGCCGCGCTTGAGCACGCCAATCTCCTTCTGAACGAACCGGCCACGCGGTCGTGCACCCTTCACAGGCCATCAGGCACGGCTTGATACGCCGCAGACCGTCCGGCGTTCGGGCTTGACCGCCCGGTGCACGCCCCAGTGCAAAGCCCAGTACACAGGCCAGTACACAGGCCAGTTCTTAACGATCGGCCATCCTGCCCCGGTTCCATTCCCACTGCAGGCCAACCCCATCCGCAAACGAGGTTCTCGGCCGATACCCAAGCTCCGTAGAGGCACGCCCAAGGTCCGCCCAGGTCTGGACGACATCCCCTGCCTGCATGTCCTTGCGGGTGATCTCAACCCGCCTCCCCACCGCCTTGCAGATCGTCTCGACCATGTCATCCAGCCCCACTGGATGATCGCTCCCCAGGTTCCACACCCGGTAGCCATGCGCCGGGATCCGCTCATAAGAAGCAAGGATCCCGTCCACGATGTCACCGATGTAGGTGTAATCGCGGCGCGTTCCCTGGCCAAAGAGCGTGATAGGTTCACCCTTTGCAACCTTCATCATGAACATCTGGATCGCAAGATCAGGCCGCTGGCGCGGACCATACACCGTAAAGAACCGAAGACACCCCACCGGCAGCTTGGTCAGATGCCAGTGCGTATGACCGATCAGTTCGCAGGCCTTCTTGGTCGCTGCATACGGGCTGATGGGCTTCGAAACGTCCATCTCCTCCGAAAAGGGAGCCTGATCCGAGTTCCCGTACACAGAGCTCGAGGACGCCATCACGAACCGCTCGCACCCGATCCGAGACGCCTGGACAAGCAGCGCTGCAGTCGCCGTCACGTTCGCCGTGCAGTACCCGACCGGATCCAGAATGCTCGGCCGAACCCCTGCCCGCGCGGCAAGGTGGATCACGCCCCGGGGGCGGGTCTCATCAAGGAACCGCGTCAGTGCAGGGCCATCGTTCAGGTCCGCCTCAAGCATGTGAAGCTTGCCTGACCCAGGCATGGATGCGCACTGCACCAGCTCCGCAATGTTTGCACGCTTGAGCCTGGCGTCGTACATCCCGTCAAAGTTGTCGACCCCCGCCACATCAACGCCCGAGCGAAGCAGCCGCTCGGCGGTGTGCGAACCGATGAACCCGGCCACTCCCGTGACCAGCACCGGCCCCTTGAAGCCCGACGTTCCCCCCGATGTGTGAAGACGTTCACCGCTTGGATCACTCATCGCAAGGAGCGTAGCCGATCACCAAGACCTGGACCCCGCAGCCCCTCTCGCACCGCCAAGGCACCCCTTGGAAGCACTTCAACAGCGCCGCAATCGCACAGACTCGTGCGTACAACAGTGCACGTCTTAACACATCGCGCGAACCACCAAGAAGAGGTACCCAGAAAAAGAAGCAGGGCACCTCGTATTTCGTCAGTGCCCCGCTGGAGGAGAGAGAGATCTGGGTTGGGTATACCTTCTTATCGGTATATTCATTGCAGATCTCAAAAAACGACACATCAAAACGACAACTTCTTCACATACAAAGACGCATATTGATGCATGAGAACGACATAATCATCATGCGAGTCAGGCAAATTCCCTAGGCAATGTTGCACCCGTGCATGCAAAAGGCCCGCACGTGCGGGCCTTGGTTGACAACCTTGATTGTCATTCCATGCATCGTTCATGATGCACGTTCAGACTTTCATTTACGGTTCTTTGCACGCTCTGCGATGCGTTCGAGCGCCCGCTCACGCTCCGCGGGAGTCAGCTTCTCAAGCCGCTCACGCATCGCTGGGGGGAGCGACGAAATATCGATCTTGCCGTCCGCGTCCTTCTTGAGTTCGGGCATGCGGTCCATCTCGCGCTGCTCGGGCATCCCGCCGCGATCCTTCGCGATCCGCTGCATTTCAGCCTCAACCAGCTTCTTCTGCGATGCACTCAGCACCGCCCACGAACGAGTCTGCGCATCTTTGGGGTCGGGGCTCTTGGCCGCGATCTCCTTGAGCCGCTGCAGCACGGCAGCCTGATCGCCCTGCGATTCGCCGCTCATCGATTCCATCGAGTCAGACGTCATCTCGTCCGACTCCTTCTTCGAATCCTTCGCGTCGTCCTTGGCCTTCTTCCCACGCTGGGCCTGCGCGGGACGCTCGTTGAACCCCGGGATCGCACGCAGACGCTCATCGACCTTGCGGCGTGCCTCAGGACTCAGCTTACCTCTGAGCGCAACCAGCTCTTCGCGGTTCTCTTCAAAGAACTTCTTCTGGCTCGCGCGGAACTCGTCCTGCACGCTCTTGAGCTCTTTGGCCTGTGCATCCGTCAGGCGATCCGCCTGAGGCGTTGAATCCTTCTTCAGCACCTCAACCGCTTGCATCATCGTCCGCGCAGAGACTGCCTGCTCGCGCCGCTGGCGGTCATTGGCACCCCCACCGCTGAACTTGCCCTTGTTCCCCGGAACGCTGTTGTCCTTGACATCAGGCCCGCGCAGAACCGCATCGTCCTTCTCAGGTTCAGACCCTGACTGACCCATTGCCAACCCGCACGCCAACTCGCACGTCAGAACGATCGCAGCGGCCGACAGCAGCAGCACGCGCCCACCACGTGCCTTCGCATCCACCCGGCACGACCGCATCCACGCGTTGATTGACCGCTTCATGAAAAGTGCTCCACCATTGCACGGCCCGTCCAGACATCTGTACACGCTCGCCTGACGAACCTCTGCACATGTTCAACGAGTTCATCGGCAGTCCATTGCGGCTTCTGCCCTAGTTCCCGCGACGATCCCGCATGCTCCCCAGAACGTCGCCCTTATGAACACCCTGCATGAAGTCGAGACGGCACCCGGATAACACCCCCTAGACCCTCCGATTCACCCTGCTTTCCCCACCTTCTACCATCGCACGACGCCCGTGCACCTGCCTTTGGCCCTGCACCGTGCCGTCGGAGATGCGATCGATGAGCTTTACCAAGGACAGTGCACGCCAGGCACTGACAACCGTCCCCGCCCCCGGATTGACCGGCGACCTCGTGTCGTCCGGTGCACTTCAGTGGATCGCCCTCTGCGAATCCAACGCCAGCATCAAGATCCACCTTCCTCCCTCCGGCCGCGGTTCGTGGGATCAGACTGCGGCAACAGCGACCTCTGCACTGGTCGCTGCAGGGAAGACCGCAGGCCAGCCCATCACCTCGGTCATCGTCGAGTTTGTCGATGATGCGGGGACCGTCATCCACACCGCGCGTCCTTCGACCACTTCAAGCACCCACGCTTCCCCCGCCCCGCAGCCCAAACCACCCATGGCCACCACACCTGCCACCACGCCAGCAAGCACTGGCCGCCAGCCGACTCCGCAGGCCACTGCACAGCCTGCTTCCAAGCTCCTTCCCGGGGTTCAGAAGGTCATCGCGGTCGGTGCAGGCAAGGGCGGCGTTGGCAAGAGCACCGTCGCGGTCAATCTCGCGGTCGCGCTGGCCCGCCAGGGTCACTCCGTCGGCCTGATGGATGGCGACATCTACGGCCCCAGCTTCCCCACGCTCCTGGGCCTGCGCGGGCTCGATGTCGTGACGCTCGGCGGCATGCTCCAGCCATTTGTCGTCCATGGCGTGAAAGCCATGACCATCGGCAAGCTCGTGGACGAAGAAAAGCCCCTGATCTGGCGTGGCCCGATGGCACACGGCGCCTTCAAGCAGCTCGCGGAACAGACAAGCTGGGGCGAACTTGACTACCTGATCATCGATCTTCCCCCGGGCACCGGCGACGTTCCCCTGACCATGGCCCAGCTCATCCAGCTTGCGGGGGCAGTGGTCGTCTGCACGCCCCAGCAGGTCGCCCAGGACGATGCAGTTCGTGCAGCAAGGATGTTCCAGCAGCTTGGGATCCCGGTCCTTGGCGTGGTGGAGAACATGAGCTACTTCGTGTGCGAGCACGGGACCGAATACGACATCTTCGGTCGCGGCGGCGCGGAGTACATGGCCCAGCGGCTGGGCGTCCCCTTCCTGGGCGCTCTCCCGCTCACCCCTGCTCTCCGCAAGAACAGCGACGCAGGGGCCCCCTCGGACAACTTCCTCCCTGGTCCATTGGCGTCGTCGCTCGAAGCACTCGCACGCAACCTCCTCTCGCAGATCGCGCTTGAATCGATGCGCCACGGCCAGTCGCGCCCGACGCTCTCGATCTCATAAACGTGCGCACGCTGAAAATCGCGTGGAATGTGCTCCAAATGCGTCCGGTAAAGTTGCGGGTCTGCGCAAGGTCTGGTACAACGTCCTCTACGAAAGGCTCGAGGAGGATTCATCACCATGGCCAAGAAGGCATCGAAGAAGGCAGCTCCCAAGTCAGCAAAGAAGGCTGCAAAGAAGTCGGCCAAGAAGGCTGGCTCGAAGGCTGTCAAGAAGTCCGCGAAGAAGCCCGTCAAGAAGGCCGCGACGCGCGGCACTGCAAAGCCCGCAAAGAAGGCTGCACCCAAGAAGGCAGCAAAGAAGGCCGTCAAGAAGGTGGCCAAGGCTGCATCCAAGGCGCCCGCCGCTGCACCCGCCCCCGCCAAGAAGGCTTCCCGGCCCAAGCCAGCAGCACCCGTCGCTGCACCGGCGATGGAGCCCATGGAAGCTCCTGCAGAAGTCTCCGACATCGGTGCACCGCCGGACGACAACCAGTCCCCTGCTCCCTTCTAAGGGACTACGCCAGGTGGCGCTGGTGCTTCGAGATTCGCACCTTGCGGCATAACCACCGCAAGACTTTGCGTTATCGACACCCTCAGCCAACATCGCATCTCGCAACCGCCGCCCTCTGCGGCGGTTTTTGTTTGGTGATTGATCCCTCTTGAATCCGCACCAACCGCGATCCTCGCAGGTTTTGTTGGCGTAGTGCCCTCCACGTCGTATCTTGGAAAGAGGTAAGCCCTCGTGCGGGCGCACTTTGTTCCATTGGAGATATCCGTGATGCCCCAGACGATGCCCACCCTATCCCGCGCGGTCCTGGCCGGAGTGCTCGCTGCTGTTGCAGCAGGCCAGGCCTCCGCGCAGGACGTCCGCAACCACGAGCCTTTCAACCTCATCGGATGCAATCAGACCAACCGAAGTGTGGCGCTGATGAACTCCGTGGTCGGCTACGTGATCTCTGACAACTTCATCCCGTTCGCTGAGTACGGCCTGCCTGGCACACCCTTTGACGCGATCAACGTCTGGCGTCAGGTCTGGGTTACCAACCAGCAGGAACGCAGGATCCACCGCTTCGCCGCGGACATCGATTACCCGCCTGACTACTACGGCGACGTCGTCTCAGGCCCCATCGATCAGCTCCGCGGGATGGAATACGTGCCTGAGAACTTCACCGTCTACGTCTGTCACAGCGGAACAGCCAATGGAGCCCCCGGCGACCGCATCCTGATGTTCGACGTGTCCGGCCAGGAGATCGGTTCGTTCCCTGCTTCCAACCCGATGGACATCATGTGGTCCCCGGAGCGTGAAGAACTCCTCGTGACCAACGCGCAGCACGACTCGATCGACCGCTACACGCTCTCGGGGACGTTCCTTGGAAGGCTCGTTGATTCCGACGGCATCTCCAGCATCGATCGCCCGATGCAGATGTCCCGCAACCACCACAGCGGCGAGATCATCGTCTCTGGCTACGACGCACCTGCAGGGCTCTACAACTTCGACACAGACGGCGAGGAAACCGCGTTCTATCCGCAGTCCGTCGGCCACCCCACGGGCATGATCGAACTCGACAACGAGATCAAGCACGGCCTGTGGGCGTTCACGTCCGAGAATGGTCTGTACACCTACTGGACCGACAACGACGAACTCATCACGATCCGCAGCGGCCAGTCGTGGGGCTACATCAACAAGATCCAGTTCTTTTGCTGGGCCGATTACGATCGCTCCGACTTTGTCGACACCGACGACTTCACCGCCTTTGTCCTGGACTTTGAAGCAGGCCTCCCGCAGGCCGATTTTGATGGTTCGGGCTTTGTCGATCTTGACGACTACGTCTTCTTCCTCGAGCGTTTCATCTTTGGTTGCTGAGCACCGTTCCCTTTGACCAATCACGCGGGATCGACTCAACGGTCGATCCCGCGATTTCGATACCTGTGATGTCCATTCCCATGCGGTCATTCTGCCGCGCTGCTCGTGGAGCTGATTTATGCGGACCTTCCGTGCTGCAGGTCTCCTTGTCGTTCTCGCAGGTTCCGCGGGAGTGACCGCCATGCTCGTCGGCGCGGGCCAGCCCGACGTGTCCGCCCATCCGCCGATCCTCTCGCAGCCAGAAGGCACCATCACGCCCCGCGGATTGACCGACGCAGAGCGTGCCTTCCTCCGCTCCAATCCCGACTACTTCAAGTCGCGCACCAGCACCCGTGCAGCCGCCCCGACCGGCCCGGTCGAGTGCCCCGCGGAATACGAGCCGATGGCCGCGATCATGATGTCGTGGGAGAGCTTCACGCCCCAGCTTGTCGAGATGTCGCGCCACATCACAACCACCGGCAACGCGGACGTCTACATGGTCGTCGACACCGCGAGCGAGCAGGCCGCGGCGACCACGAGCATGACCAGTGGCGGCGTGAACATGTCGCGCGTGAAGTTCTTCATCAGGACCACCGACACGGTCTGGATCCGCGATTACGGCCCGCGCTACATCTATGAGGGCGGCGTGCGTGCGATCGTCGACCACACCTACAACCGTCCGCGTCCGAACGACGATGCCCTGAGCGTGTGGTACGGCCCGCAGCGCGGCGAAACTGTCTACGACGTCGGCCTCGTCCATGGTGGCGGCAACTTCCACCTCGACGGCGTCGACCGCGGTTACTGCACCAAGCTCATCAACAACGAGAACCCCGGCCTCACCCAGCCGCAGATCCACAACAAGTGGCTCACCTACCAGGCGCTCGACACGACGTTCTTCGATGCCTTCCCCACTGCTCTCGATTCGACCCAGCACATCGACATGTGGATGCAGGTCTTCGCGGACAACAAGGTGATGATCAGCGACTGGCCCGTCACCGGTGGCAACATGACGATCGCAGACGCCATCTGTGATGGCGCAGCCACCACGATGCAGAACAAGGGTTTCACGGTCTCCCGCGTCCCTGCACGTCAGGTCAGCGGCGTGCACTACACGTACACCAACGTCGTGATGTGCAACGACCTGATCATCATCCCCAGCTATACCAATTCGACGATCGTCAGCGCTGGCTACAACGCGCAGGCGCTCAGCACCTGGCAGGCCGCAAACCCCGGCAAGACCGTCGTTCAGGTCAACGGCCAGCCCATCGTGACCTCTGCAGGCGTCTTCCACTGCATCGTCATGCACATCCCCGCCAATAAGGGCGGATTGAACCCCGTTGCGTACCTCCGCTCTCCCAACGGCGGAGGAACGTACAACCCCGGCGACGAGGTGCAGTGCAACTGGATCACCGACGACGACGTCCTCGTCACCGGCGTGAATGTCCAGCTCTCGCTCGACGGCGGCGCGACCTACCCCATCACCCTCGCGACCAACCAGGCTGCAGACGGCTCCTACTCATGGACCGTGCCCGACTACTACACGCACCACGCTCGCGTGCGCGTCGTTGCCCGCGATGCAGACAACCGCACGGGATCGGATGAATCCGACACAGACTTTGCGATCGCAGGCTCATGCCTCGCCGACTTTGACCTCTCGGGCTTTGTCGACCTCGACGACTACAGCGACTTTGTCCAGTTCTTCGAGGCAGGCGATCTCCGCGCGGATGTCGATGGCACGGGCTTTGTCGATCTCGAAGACTTCGCTGCCTTCGTCGCCCGCTTTGAGCAAGGGTGCTGATCGCTCTCAAGCCTGCTCCTTGGTGCATTCGACAGCCCCTGACAAGGCCTGAAAACAGCCTCGAATATGGGCTTTGTCCTCATCCTTTGCCGCCAAAGAAGGCGTGCGTATACTTGACCGTATATGCGGTAGCTGTTTCAACAGCAATCGCGGCAGGCCCCTTCCAGACTGCCGCAAAGCACGGTGAGCGATGGACATTCAACCACAGACCAGGGGATCCGCACTGACGACCGACCACGCAACAAGCTCGCTCCAGCACGAGATCGGCAAGAAGCACTCCTTCGACCTTGCCGAGCAGGAGGCATACCTCAACCTCGTCAGGACCACGAGCACGCTCTCGGTCGAATTTGAACGCTTCCTCCGCGACCACGGCCTTTCCGGCGCGACGTACAACGCCCTGCGAATCCTCCGCGGGGCGACGATCGGCGATGAAGCACCCGGCAAGCGGCCCTGCTCAGAGATCGGCGAGCAGATGGTCGCGCAGGTGCCCGATGTCACCCGCGTCGTTGATCGCATCGAGAAGATGGGCCTTGCCCAACGTGTCCGCTGCCAGGCAGATCGCAGGGTCGTGTACGTGAAGATCACCAAGAAGGGGAGCGATCTTCTTTCGAAGCTCGATGGCCCGATCCTTGAGATGCATCGCACGCAGCTCGGGCACATGTCTGCAAAGGAGCTCGCCGACCTGAGCAGGCTCCTCGTCAAGGCCCGCAGGATCCCTGCACGCTGCAAAGAGCGGTAATCACGCCTTTCCTGCCGCTGCAGGACTTGCTTTACACCCCGTCTGCACGCGGTTCGTGCAAACGCACGTTCGTGGTGTCATTTCCCGCATGACCTGCAGCTCCACTTGACCCGGGGTATCGATCCCTAGATACTTGTTGCAACAAGTATCTTGCGGACGCTACGCTGTGGCGGTCGGGAGTCGCACGACAGACCGCACTGCACGCAGCAGGACACCACCGCAACAGGCCGCACGAAACGGCCACGAAAAAAGGGGAGTTCAACCATGCCTCGCATCGTCGTCGCGTATCACAGCGGTTTCGGGCACACCAAGGCAATCGCAGAGTCGATCGCACGCGGTGTGCAATCACATGCAGGGACCACGACCGACCTGATCGCGGTGAACGACCTGCCCGACCCCGGCCCGCAGCGCAAGTTTGAAGGCGACTGGACGAAGTTCGACGATGCAGACGGCATCATCTTCGGCTCCCCGACCTACATGGGCTCAATCTCCGCGGAGTTCAAGAAGTTCATGGAGCGAACGAGCCCGATCTGGTTC